>Ga0182024_10000223_pt1 | contig 138531 bp, 120 predicted proteins | sample P32metaG_FD_120480 | JGI IMG/M metagenome (GOLD analysis project Ga0182024, IMG submission 120480) | Permafrost microbial communities from Stordalen Mire, Sweden - P3-2 metaG (Illumina Assembly) | ecosystem: Environmental > Terrestrial > Soil > Wetlands > Permafrost | place: Sweden: Stordalen... | reverse complement strand
GGAAGTTTCTATGGTGGGTGTCGAAGGCGCGGTGTCGCTGTTGAACGTGAAGTATGTTGAACCCGCTAGCACGCCATTCACGGCGCCAGGAGTAACCGTATAAGTGACCGTGTCTGCGCGAGCACTGCCGGCGCTGGCCATTATGAGAAGTGCGCCTGCAGCTGCGATCGCGCCACCGAACTTCAAATTATGCCGTCCCATTTTGTGCTCCTACATCGAATGATCCGGGCGTTCGCGTTCTGCGGATCGTCGGATCACGACCATTACAAGCATAAGTTGAACCGATGGAACAAGTTGATTCAAGATAAATTTGTAATAAATCGAGAATTTATGGCGATTGTTACATAGCAGTAACTGTAGTTAATATTTTCATATTGTAAAAAGCTTAGGCAAGACCACGATCATCTGCCTACCAATGCGGCACGGCTTCAATGTGGAACACCCGCGATTTCCGCTATTTCGACTGAAGTAAAAAGAGTGAGCACCCCCCTCGTTTTAGAAGTAACCATATGTCCCTGGCCTAGCATCTGAACGGTAAAGGCGCCGAGATTGGTTTCCTATGAAACGGGGCGGGTATGCAGGGATACTTTGGGGCTAACAAACGATCATATGATTGAGCCAATCGTCGGTAGCGTTACTAGATAATAGTCCTGCCGCATGATGAAGGCTGCGGAGATGCGGGGGCCACCCATATTACTATCGTTAACGCCGGTACTGGGCCAATCGTGTGCCCGAGTTTTTTGGCTCGGTCTTTTCGGCGGTAGAGGCAGTAGCCAAGATTTTGGAGGGTCTTCCCGGAAGGTCGGGAGTTTTCAGCATCGTCAATAAAAGTGCGTCGTGGCGTTAATTGACCCATTAGATTAGAGGAGCCGAGCGCTCTCGCACGTAAGGCCGAAGACCCAAAGCAACGCGATCTTACCTTCACCAAGTCTATTGCCAAAAGCTCGGTAGCTCGCTTCTCGGCCATTAGGGTAAGCGTGTCGGTAAATTGTGGCTCGCTTTCGAGCATTTAATACTGTATGAAATAAATCAAGAAAGTCCGTGATTTAGCATGGACTTGTTTAATATTTCTGCGAAACGCTTTGCCGATTGTTCGAACGTAACAGACTGCGGCGTCCGGGGGGACAGTGCGAATCCTGATCGTGGGCATCAATTTTGCGCCGGAGCTCACCGGGGTCGGCAAATACACGGGCGAGATGGCAGCATGGCTGGCGCGGTTGGGTCACAGCGTCACGATGGTTACGGCACCGCCCTATTATCCTTCATGGCAGGTCGGACCGGGTTATCGCCGTTGGGGTTGGCGCCGAGAACGCTGGAAGGGCTGTACCGTCATCCGCTGCCCGCTCTACGTACCGCGTCGGGTATCAGGCATAGGGCGTTTAATTCACGTCGCTTCGTTCAGTCTCTCTAGCATCGCGGCGGCTATCGCTGCCGCCCTAAGGGCTAAGCCCGACCTCGTCGTCGCGATCGCGCCCACGCTGATGTCGAGCCCCGTAACGCTCGCAATCGCGCGATTGAGTGGGGCAAAAACCTGGCTCCATGTGCAAGATTTCGAGGTTGAAGTCGCGGCCCAGCTGGATTTGTTCCCCTATATCGGCTTACGGCGTGTTGCGGTGGCGTTCGAGCGCTATCTTTTACAACGATTTAACCTCGTTTCCTCGATCTCATCCAAGATGGTGGACCGCCTCGTGGTGAAGGGCGCAGCAAAGGATCGCTGCGTCCTCTTCCCCAATTGGGTCGATATCGATGCTATCCGACCGATTGATCATGACAATCCGCTGCGCCGAGAATTGCAACTTCCAGAAGGGCGCACCATCGCACTCTATGCGGGGAGCATGGGCGAAAAGCACGGGCTCGAGATTCTGATTGATGCGGCCCGGCGCCTAGCAAGGGCAGACGACGCTCAAAGCGCCTCCCTTCTCATTCTCGTGGCTGGCGACGGTCCGGAGCGCCTGCGGCTTCAAGCCCTGGCACAAGATCTGCCTAATATCCGTTTCATCGATTTGCAGCCGGTCGAGCGATTAAATGAACTACTCAACCTTGCCGACATTCATCTGCTGCCTCAACGAGCCGACATAGCAGATTTGGTCATGCCATCAAAGCTGGGGCCGATGCTTGCCTCTGGCCGACCGGTCATCGCCACAGTAGCGCCCGAAACGCAGCTCTCCGCAGCACTCGCCGGTTCGGGCGTTATTGTGCCGCCGGGTGATGCAGCCGCATTGGTCCGCGCAATCCAACGTCTCATTGCCGATCCAGCGCTGCGCCAACGCCTCGGCCGGACTGCACGCCATCAAGCGGAATCAGAGCTCAATGCGGAGCAAGTGCTTAATCAAATGGAAGGCCGGCTTCGAACGCTAGCCGGTCGAGGTGAACCTCGATACCGCGACGCCGCACTCATCGCCGTAGCACCCGTCGCCGAGATAAGTGCTGCCGATCCCAGAGGGGAATAGAGCCTGGGGGAACCGCCGATAGCGAGCCGACCGATCATCGCGACCTGGGTAGTCGAGGATCATCCGGACGACGAAACCGACTTCCCACAGATGCTCGGCCACTCGAGTGAACCAGGGTTTCATGCGGTTTATTGGCGCTGTGCCGCAGTCTTCTTCTATAGCAGCAAGATCTTCAATCCGGCGGCGCGGCACATCCTCTTCACCAACGTCACAGAGGCAGCATTGCAGGGGCGCCATATCGATGGCGTGGCGTTGACAGATATCTGTAGCGCGCTGGCGATTGAAATCGTCACCCGGCCGATCACCTATCGTCTGCCTCGCGGAACTTTCGCGGCGTGGGGCAATCAATTCTACATTCTCGACATTATTGACTGGCTGGCTCTACAGCCCGGCGACGCGCCCTGCCTAGTTTTGGATTCCGACTGTGTCTGGCGTAAGTCAGGTGCAAAGCTTTTCGACGACATCGCAGCCGGCAACGCGTTATCTTACGCGCTCGACAATTCGCGGGACGGTATTAACAACGGCGTCACCAATTCTCAATTGGCAGAAATTTGGCGTCTATGGCGCGGTACTTCGATAGGCGACACGCTAACCTATACCGGAGGCGAGACCTTTGCTGCGACCTTGGGCTTCTGCCGCCAAATCCTGGACGATGTGCATGATCTTTGGTGCTGGACGCTCGACCGCGTGACGCGCAAGGAGAAAACCTTTCCACACGAGGAAGCACATTTTCTTACCCTCATCTATGCGGCGCACTCAATCCTGCCAGGAGGTCTCAATCCTTATTTGAAGCGTATCTGGACCGGAATTCGAACACGTAATGTGGTCCAGGATGATGCCAACCTGACCATCTGGCACTTGCCTTGGGAGAAGCGCTTCGGAATTAGACGGCTCTATCGGCGCCTGTTCCACAGTACAGCGGCCACACGTCCAACTTATGGCGGTGCCGCATTCCAGAGCCTCGTCTCGGTAGAATGCGGCGTGCCAAAGCGCGGTCCGGCCAAATTTGCACGTGATTTGGCGCAGCGGATTACCGAAAAGCTCGGTCTTCGACCATAATGGGGATCGCAATTGCGACCGCTCGTCGTGAGCAAAGCGCTACTCCGGCAATAAGATCCGTTTATGCATGAGAAGCATCTAACCGTCATATTGTACGCGACCCGCTTCGGCGCGATGTCATCACCGGAGAGGTTGGCGGATATGGGGAAGATGGGACAACGCGTTTGCCGCATCAACTTCATCAGGGAACTTGTTACTGAACGCATATCCGCAGTGATTGGCCGATTCCAAAGCGCGGGGTCGCTAGCGCATCAGGAAAATCAACCGTGAAAGGTGCCGCGACAGTTAATCGAGGCCAGAAATCGGCGCTGATCCGGCACGCCAAGATAGGGGTTCGGCGTCGGCTCTTTATGAGTTTTGGTTCTCAAAGCGTCGCAATCCTATTGCGCATCGCACAACAGTTTTTGCTGGTGCCAATTCTTATCCGTGGCTGGGGCATCGAGCTCTATGCAGACTGGATAATCATCTCATCCGCAGCCGGCTTCTTGGCGATGCTGGATTTCGGATTGCAAGCCTATTTTATCAACGCGCTCCTCGTCGCCTGGTCGAAAAAAGATCTTGTTGCTTATCGTCGCCTCATATCGACGGCAATCTTCATTTATGGGGCGATTATATTGACGGCAGCGACGGTGTTGGCTGCGACATTTGCCATCGTATCCTGGCCCAATTTCTTCGGAACGCAAGTCATGGACGCTCCGATGGCACGCGAAACAGCAATCTTTCTCGCAGTGTCCATCCTATTGCTTCTTCCTTTCGGGTTCATCGGCACAATCTATCGCGCTCACGGCGATTATAGCCGAGGGACCGTAATCAACATTACCGCCGAAGCGATACGCGGCTTCGGCATTTGCGCGGTCGTCGTCATGGGCGGGCGTCCGATAACTGCCGCGCTGGTTTATCTGATTATCACCATTTGTTATTGTTTAGGCGTCGTTTTCGATCAGTACCGATATTACGGCCAATTGCCGCTCGGGATTGCTATCCCTAAAAGGGCTGAGCTGCAGCAGGTGATATCAAAATCGGCGTTCTATTTTTCACTCACAGTTGCTGCGCCGCTCGTTCTCAATGCACCGGTCCTGCTGCTCGGAATGTTAAGTGGGATTTCGGGCGCGGTGGTCGCTTACACGGCAAGCCGTACTTTCACGGGTTTTGTGCGCCAAATCGTCGCTCAATTCTGCTATCCGATCGGCGCCGAAATGGCACGTCAAGCGGCTCTCGGCCACCAAGCCCGATTGCAGCGCTTCTTTACCGCGGCAGGCCGCATAATCGGAGGCTCGGCAGGTTTGCTCGGCGGCTTTACCCTCGCCGTGGCTGCGCCCTTTCTGCGGATTTGGACGCATGGGTCAGTCGAATTTGATCCCTGGCTGGTCGGCGCGTTCATCGCGACCGTTATCCTTACGGCCCCCGCGCAGGTTGCATCGACCCTCTATCTTTATAACAACAAACCGGGAATCCTCGTTATCGCGACGGCCATGTACGCGGGCGGAACGCTTATATTTTGTCTGTTGCTCATTAAGGGCTTCGGTCCGGCTGGCGCGGCGGCAGGTACGGGCTTGGCCGAATTCCTCTCGGTCGGACTTATCCTTCCTTATGCAGCGGCTAAGGAACTCTCCGTTTCTCTCGTTTCTTATTTCGGGCGGTCCTATGCCGCGGCGCTTGGCGGCTTCGTATTAAGTTTTGCCGTAGCGTGGGGCGCCGACACAGCATTGGCCGTCCACGGACCCCTCGGGCTGATTGAGCTTGCTGTGCTTTGGGTTACGATTCTCATAGCACCGTCCTTTTTTCTGCTTCTGGATCCGCAAGAACGCCATTGGGTCCTTCATAACATCGGTAACAGGTATGCACAGCTCAAATGGACGCCACATTCACGGCAGTTACGAACTGTCCAGCAGACGAAAAATACGACTAAAAACAACCGTCCAAAATGACCCCGATAAACCTGAGATTTATTCGTCAAGTTGGTCTGTTCCGATGGCTCAAACGCTACACCTGGTTACAATTCGCCAAGCGCGTACTGAGACGCGACACGCGGATGCTTTTGCCAACGGGATCACGGATAGTGCTGCCGCGGCAGAGCCAAAGTGCAACTGAAGTTTATGTCACTACGGCCAATACCGATTGGGGCTCGGAAGCTTTGTTTGCTCAATTCGCTGATCGCAACCGCGATTTCATCGATGTCGGCGCTCACATCGGATATTACTCGGCCTATCTGTCACCGCTTATACGCAGAGGCTATGCTTTTGAACCGGATCCGAGAAATATTCCCTTCTTGCAGATAAATGCGCGTCTCGCGGGGAACATTGATATCGTACAAATGGCCGTTTCGTCACAAACTGGGCATCGCCAGCTTCAGGTTGGTGGTGAATCGGCTGTCAGCAGTCTAGAAGGAACCGGAAGAAAGACTATCGACACGCCGGTCATAACCATTGATGACTTTATGGCGGCCCGCCCCACCATCGACGCCGCATTAATTAAAACTGATCTTGAGGGTCATGATCTCGAAGCCTTACGCGGCATGCGGGCGACTGTTGAGCGTTGTCGCCCTTTAATTCTGACCGAATGCAATAATTCGGCGGCATTGCTGAATCTTTGTATCGAATGGCGTTATTCGATCTTTGCTTACAGGCGCGATCGGAGGACGCTGAAGTTGAATTTTCAACAACTGTCATCGACAGAGGAATTACGAGAGAGTTGGTATAAGATGCTTTTTCTTGTGCCCGATTGCTTGGTTGTTCAATTCAACATGAGACGAAATTAATATGATCCCAATTGCTCTTACTATGCAGACGGCATTCTGGCTCTTTCTCTGTTGGGGATTCATTTCCAGCCGGTCGAGCTCGATGTTCCATCCTTTTTTTTATTACCTCATGTTTCATGGACTGGTCTTCGTCATCAGACCAATCCTGGTTTATACATTCAATTTTGAGGCCATTTTTTATGTGATGCGATTTTATCCAAGCGAGAACGAGTTTATCTTTACCTTAGTTCTAACTTCAGTCGGACTTCTGGTATTTGCAGTGACATCGTGGAGGCTTGACCCGATCGCTCCACGATTTGATCGCCCCCATCCTTGGGGCTTTACTCGGGTCGAATGGCAGGCGTTTTGGGTCGTTGTCCTGCTGCTTGGACCGATTGCGCTTTATTCAGTCTATTACAATGTGAGTTCAATCCAGAATTTGGGTACGACAGGTTCCACCCTGATTAGCATGGAGCAGGAACTCAACACCGGCATTACCGTGTTTACGAATACAACTGGCTATATCGTCGATGCACAACTTTTGCTCGGTAGCCTGTGTCTCATGTTCCTGTGGGGTATGCGGTTCCGGCTTTGGGCCTTCGTTCCGCTATTACTCTACCTAACGGAACGCGCCTATTCAGGATGGGCTCGCTGGACGATTATCCTGACGGTGGCAATGGCGGTGTTACTGTTCTTGCTTCACCGAAATTACCGATGGATCCCGTGGCGTGTCATCTTCATTGCTATCCCGGCAATGATGGTTTTTCAGCAATTGGGAGACAATCGTGGCTATTTCCAAGACGTGTTCACGGGTGAGCAAACGGAATTGGCCGATCCACTCCTGCAGGACAAATCATGGATCGAGCAGCAGGACGGACCCGATTTTGCCAATTTTGACTTCCTGACTTATATCGTCGATGTCGTTCCGGATAAATCGGGCACGTATTCCTACTTCACGCAATACCTGCAACTTTTTACTGAACCGGTTCCTCGAATCCTGTGGCCGGAAAAGCCGTATGGCTCACCAATCGCGCTCGTCAACTTAAACGATTATGGAGATTTCTTCTCATGGACGCCGTCCCTTGTTGGTGACGGCTGGATGAGCTTTGGCTGGCCGGGTGTCATCGTCACTTTGGCGCTCGTCGGCTACGCGACCGCGCGAGTCCATCGCTGGTTCTGGCGGGCAGAAGCAACCACGTTCAAGATTCTAACCTATTGCATCTTCGTGCCCTTAACGGTGCAATGGTATCGCGACGGAGGCATCTCAATCGCCAAATTCATATTGCTGACCATTGGTCCGATTCTGCTATGGCGGCTAGTGTTAATACTGCTCAGCCGTTCCGCTGCGGCGCGCGATAGCGCCTTGAGCAGGTCATCATCAAGTCTACTGTGAAATGGAACATTCGAGCCGCGGTAAATACGTCGTTGCCTTCAATCGCGCTCGCGATTTCTATCAAGTTCCGCTGGCTCTTTGTGAGATAGAGCTTTTGTCGTCTTTGGTGACAGATTGCTATTACCCCAATGATCAGCCGCTCTTGCGACGTCTACCAGGTGTTTCAAGTCTGAAGCATCGCTACGCATCTGGATTACCATCCTCATTAGTGCATTGGACGATGAAGGCGCTCCTGCCTCAAGTCGCATCTCGCCTCACCCATAGCGATCGGCATATGTCATTTTCGGTGATTGATCGTGCGCTCTCGGTAGCCGCGCTAAACTATGCTGAGCGCGAAGAGGCGCATCTCTTCCTCTATAGTCATTATGCCTATCAAGCCTTTACATCCAAACGATCTGGCGGGATGGTGAAAGGTCTTTTCATGTTCCATCCTCATACTGATCTCGTTCGCGAGATCCTTCAGCAGGACTTTGCCGCCCATCCAGAATGCCGTCGTTCTTATGAGGTAGAGGCCGATATAGCGGGCGATGAGGGTCGTCTAGCCGAGGTGCGCGACGAATGGAGATATGCAAACTTTATTGTCTGTGCGAGCGAGTTTACTGCCCGATCGCTACGTCATGTGGGTTGTCGATCGAAACTCATAACTATTGCGCCATACGGCGTCGATACGACAAAGGTGCCTTTCATCAGAAGCGCAGAACGCGCTGAGCATTGTCGTTTCCTTTTTGTCGGGCAAGGAGTGCAGCGCAAAGGACTGCACCATCTACTTAAGGCGTGGCGCAGCGCGCGCTTGCATAATGCAGAATTAACAATCATTGCCACTAACATGGACCCGGGCATCGCTGAGTTGGCTGGACCCACAATACGTATCTTGCCACGGCAGAGTTACGCAGAGCTCATGCGTCACTACAGCGAGCACCATGTGTTCGTGATGCCGTCGCTTGTCGAAGGATTCGGCTTCGTCTATCTCGAGGCGCTTAGTGCCGGATGCTACTGCATTGGTACCCGTAACACCGGGCTTCCTGATATCGCCAACTTTCTTCCCAAAAAATTAGACGCTATTTCAGTCATCGAGGCAGGCAATATTGACGAGCTGACAGCAGCGCTTAACAACGCGTGTTCTATGCATCAGCGCCGCGATATTGATCATCGGCGAATTCAGGAATCAGCCAAAACAATAAGCTGGGACCGATTTCGTGCTTCGATCGCAAAGATTGCCAGCGATAATCTGCCAGACTAGCAATTTTGCTACAAACTGCCTGTGCGCTAAATTCATGCGAGACAGGGGATTCTTCCGAATCTTCAGAGCAGCTTTATTCGTTGACCGACGAGCTCATTTCAACGATTAAGTGATGCATGAAGTCTCGTTCGAACATTGTCTTCGTTTGGGCTAATTTTGGTCCTTATCATATCGATCGCCTCGATGCGGTGGCAGATGCGCTCAAAGAAACGCACCATGTCATCGGAATCGAAATTGCGGGGACGTCAGCGATTTATCCGTGGGCGCGGACGGCGAACGTTGTTGACGTCGACCATTTTACTCTCTTTCCCGCGCGACTATTTGAGTCCGTTTCAGCTTGGCGGATTTTCTTTGCGTTGGGACGGGCATGTTTAAAGGCACGCGCTCGAGATTTATTTCTATGTCATTATGAACGGATCGACATCTACGCGATTGCTTGGGTACTTCGAATTTTTGGATATCGTGTCCATGTCATGATTGATTCAAAATTTGACGATAAGCCTCGCCTTCTTGGCCGGGAATTGTTGAAGAAAGCGTTCTTTCTCCCCTACTACAGCGCGATCGTCGGTGGAGAACGTACCCTCGATTATCTTCGATTCTTTGGGTTCGATCCGGGCCGAATTCATTTGGGCTATGATACTGTCTCAATCAAGCGCATACGACGGCTCGCGGGATCGCCACCCGCGCCGGCCGGCGCTGCATTCAGAGATCGCCATTTTACGATCGTGGCGCGTCTGGTTCCGAAGAAAAACATCCTGACCGCGCTCGAAGCTTACTCGGAATATTGCCGGATCGCAGGACACGCTGCGCGAGAATTACACATTTGTGGTTCGGGCGAGCTCGAGCATCAACTCCGTGCGACCGTTAAGAAACGCAGTCTAAAGAAGGTGATCTTTCATGGCTTCGTGCAATCGTCCGAAGTGGCGCAAGTTCTTTCAACGACCCTCGCACTTGTATTGCCAAGCAAGGAGGAACAGTGGGGCCTCGTCGTCAACGAAGCGGTAGCCATGGGCTTACCGATTCTATGCTCGGTGAACGTGGGCGCTCGAGACCGGTTGGTCAAAGCAGGAATCAATGGTTACATATTCGAGCCGGACAATCCGGCAGGATTGGCGTGGATAATGTACCGATTAGCCGAAGACGAGTTGGAATGGCGGCGATTGGCGAAAGGATCGGCGCGCTTTGCGCATCTTGCAGATACCGGTCAGTTTAGTACGGCGGTCACGACCATTCTTGGGATTTCATGACATATGGCATTAGCCGGCCAGTCACGAAACGTAGCTCTGGGACAAACCCTCGTGCGACTTGCGTCATACAAGATGCATTCGGATTACCTGTGACGAGGCGCGCGTGAACTCTGGCGTCCTTGCCCTTAGCGAAGCGCTTCGAAAACTCGGAAAAGCGTCAAGACTCCTTGGAAACGCCAAATTTCGACACGGGCTTCAATACGGCGTTGCGGCAGCGATCGAGCATAAACACCTCCTGAGCAGGCTTAACTTGCGAACGGTCGTTGATATCGGGGCAAATATCGGCCAATTTTCATTGCTTTCTCGCGCTTTATTTCCAACGGCAAGAATCTATGCGTTCGAGCCGCAAATGAAGGCGGCGCAACGCTTTTCCCAACTTTTCCGGGACGACGCGCTCATCACACTGTTCTACTCCGCAATTGGGACACAGTCCGGCCAGATCGAAATGCACGTCTCGCGCCGACACGACTGCTCCTCATTGCTGCCAATCTCTCCGGTTATGACGGATGTATTTCCAGGTACCGATGAGATAGGCCTCATTGACGTACCAATTGCACCTTTGATCAAGTTTCTCTCAGCTGAACAGATTGCCGATCCGGCATTGCTAAAAATCGATGTTCAGGGGACTGAATTGGACGTATTGAGAGCGTGCGAACCCCTATTAAGCGGCTTTCGCTATGTGTACATCGAACTTTCCTTCGTTGAGTTATATGTGGGTCAGGCCTTATGTGGTGAAATCATACGGTTTCTCGATCAGAAAAATTTTCATGTCGTTGGCGTCAAAAATCTTCGTGAAGACGGAATAGGACGCACCGTACAAGCTGATTTTCTATTCCGGTCGACGCCCTAAGAAAGACGCTTCACGGTCACCGGTCGTATCTGTTGTTGCCATTTGCTTTACGAGTTCCGCGAATGCACGCTCGGATATCAGCGTAAGTGCCTGTGCGCGTTGTGTGGCGCAACCGGACGCTTTGCGCAGCCAATCCGGCGATTTTACTATCTGTGTTACCACGAAAAGAACGCGATCAATAAACTCGTCGCTAGTCAGAGCCAGCGTTCCTGTATCCGCCAGATCATCTGTTAGACAGCCACGCGCTATAGCGACAACGGGAACGCCAGCAGCTAGGGATTCGATAACAACTAACGGCTGGGCCTCGTTCTTATATCGACTCGGAAAAAGAAACACGTCGATATCCCGAAAGAACCGGTCTTTTTCATCGCCATAAACCGGACCACGATAATCGAGTTTCGATCCGAATTCCGTCTGCGCGGCAACAATCTTAGCGCGAACAAAAGGACCGAGCGTTGGCCCAGCGAGTACGAGCTGGATTGGAAGCTTTAATGCGACGCACTGTCTTGCAGCCTCAAGGACCGTATCGATGCCTTTCTCGAGCATTAAATTACTCATATGGCCGAGAACAATCTTATCGTCTCGGGATGACTTTGGTTGCTTAGGATATTTAGCAAGAGCCGCATTTGGCACGGTGAGCAGGCGGCGTATGTTGGGATATGCCGCCTTGAGTTTTGCGGCCATACAGTCGCAGAGACAAATGTGGATTGCGCGCGGGCCGGCCGCCTTTTGGAGTAACGAAAAAACGGGTGACCGTTTGTCGATATATGCAAAACTATGATGATGCAAAAAAATCTCGTGGCCTAGAATTCTTGCGGTCAATATAAGAACGGAATCGTAAACCTGACCTAGCCCGCCCGAAATCGAGAGATATACTGCTTTGATCTCTCTTGACCGCCAGAGCAACCTGCCAAACGCCATAGACATCCGAATAAATCGCGTGAAGTGTTGTGGCATGCTTCGCCGAAGATGATTGGAAGATACATTCACGATGTCGACTTCGGTGAGCGCGCGAAGCTTTTGGGCAATATGATTGGTAACCAATGCCGCCCCGTGCAATGGTGGCGGGAAAGGGCCGATTAGCAGCACGACAGTACTGTTTCGCGTAGATCCTTCGCCTGAGTTCACGCGCACTCGCTTCCGACCGTTTATCTCTGATTTTGGTAGAACGAGTTTAGCATCAGTAAGGATCATATTGTAACTGCGCCCACGAAATTCGAGAGTTGTCTCTATGTTACGCAGTTTCGATTCGACGGAGAAAATGCACTTTGAGAGAAAAATCCTCCCGGGATTTGTCGAAGCGAGCATGGACTTCGATCAAAATCGATCGCCGGAGACATCTCAATCGAATCATTTTCATCAGTTTATGCGCGGTTATTGCTTTGGCTCCATTTTTCTTAGGCGCCGTATGGCCGCTAGCATGGGATGCCGTTGGCCTTTGCGTCGCACTGTTACTGATCATGAGCGTTGTCGGCGCGAAAGACGAGGAACAGATTTTCACAAAATATCTTTTGGTACCCAGTTTTCTATTCGGCGTGGTTGTTATCTTTATCATTGTTCAGATTATGCCTTGGATCCCGCGTGCGTGGGACAATCCGATCTGGGACTTAGCAGTCACGGCGCTCGGCCGTAACGTCGTAGGAACAATTGCCGCGGATCGGCAAGAAGCCTTGATCGGGCTTTTTCGTCTTCTGAGTTATGCCGGAATCTTCTATCTCGCCGTACTGCTTTGCCGTGATGCAGCACGTGCTTATGCCGCAATAAAGCTTGTCACGATTTCGGGTAGCCTTTACGCAGTCTATGGGCTCGTGATTTTCTGGTCTGGAAATAAAACCGTTATGTGGTTTCCGAAATGGGCATATAGGGATGACTTGACCGGAACATTCGTTAATCGAAACTCCTTTGCCACATACCTTGGACTTTGTACGCTCGCCGCTCTTTGCTACCTGATTAAGTCTTTCGAGCATATGCGTTTTGAAGAATATTGGCGCAATAGAATTAATGGAACGATCGAATTCATTAGTGCACGTATCGTCGTAATCATCTCAATCTTTGCACTGGCCACCGCATTGTTCCTCACTCACTCTCGCGGAGGACTTGTCTCGACAATCTGCGGTATTTCCGTCCTAGCAATCACAATGGCATCGAATCCGAGCCTAAAACGGCTGCGACGATTAGGATGGATCGCACTGCCTGTGGCCATTTTCTTCATCGCCCTGTTCATCAGTGGTGGTGCAACCCTCAATCGCCTTATCGGAACCGACATTGACGTCGAAGAGCGTCTGTCGGTTTACCGATTGACCATACAAGCCATAACAGATTATCCATGGCTAGGAAGTGGCCTAAACTCATTTACCTTTATGTTCCCAATCTATCGCTCGCCGGAGATCGTCAAATATTACGACCTTACCCATAACGATTATCTACAAAATCTTCTCGAGCTCGGTATTCCTGTCGCCCTATGCCTTTTTACCGCGATTCTTTATCTCGTGGCGATTTGCATGCGCGGTCTGCGACTTCGCCGGCGCGATGCAATCTTCCCGTGCATGGGTGTTGCGGCGACTTTTCTTGTCGCGCTCCACGCGATGGTGGATTTCAGTCTCCAGATTCCAGCGGTGACATACACTTATTGCTTTCTGCTCGGTACCGCTGTTGCACAATCCTGGTCGTCGCGTCAGTTGTCGCTCGAGCGTTCTAGCGAGACCGATTTAACTCCCCCTCAAAAGTAACAGCGCGCGGGACGGACATAAGAGCCAGCGTGATCTGCCGAATGAAAGCTATGTTCTGCGTTGACAGATTTAAAAAAACCGACACACTGGCTGTTCCACGCTAGGCGGACTTAGGTTTCTAATTAAGTTGGGATATGATGGAGGCAGTGAAGGTTATTGAACAGATCGAGCGGGGCGAATTTACTGGCGAGGCTAGCTCGATTGGTGGAACCGCAAGTTTCGCAGGCTTACCGTCGCCGCATAGTCCAGCGCGGCAGGACGAGAAAATAAAGTGCGGCTGACAAGGCGCAACGGTTTAACGAGAATTTTGCGCGCAAGCCGCGGCATTCTAATTAGATGCCAACGCTCCTATCGTCAGGCAAGGATGATGGCGATACTCCGCAAATATAAAGGATTTACGATGGTGTCAACGCTCGATGGCATCTCTAATTTGGTGATATGCACGGAGCGAGCGCCGTCGAGCGGGTGTATTGTTGAATGCGGTGTTTGGCGTGGCGGGATGAGCGCCGCTATGGCCGATGCGTTGCCGGGCCGCACACACTTTCTCTTTGATAGCTTTGAAGGATTGCCAGCGGCCACAGAAATTGATGGGCAAGGAGCGCTGGACTATCAGCGCGATAAGACTTCGCCAGTGTATTTTGATAATTGCCGTGCCGAACGCTCGTTTGCCGAAACCGCAATGCGCATGTCCGCGGCAGGAAAATACACCGTGATCCAAGGGTGGTTTAACCAGACATTACCGGGCTTTAAATTACCGGAACCGATTGCGATACTTCGGCTTGATGGCGATTGGTACGAACCGACGATGGAGTGCTTGAATAATCTGTACCCACAAGTGATGCCCGGGGGGATCATTATATTAGACGACTATTACATGTGGGATGGCTGTTCCCGTGCGGTCCATGATTATCTCTCAGTGCACAAAACAACAGACCGCATTTATCAGTTCAGGGGAATCCCGTATCTCATTAAGCCGACCGAAGAAAATTCAAACTGAAAGCACAAAGTCGAATCCACCGAGATTGACGCGCAGATCGACGAGAGGTTTAATGCTGAACTCTTGTTTCGTCCGCGATTGGCCGTTATTTCCAGATGTCCACCAACGTTATCATCCGCTCATTCGTAAGGCCGACCGATCGTTCAATTCTAACGGTCATGGCGTTGCTGATTTTTACTGCCGGGCTTTGGAATAAAGTCCTCGGATCCTACATTCAGTCCCAGCCAATAGGCTGGTTGGTGGATAATTTTGGTTTGGATATCGGCGAGCTACTCGCCTTTGCATCACTACTCAAACTCTTTGCTGATATCGGAGACCGGTTGATCCTGCGCCGGTCCGATCTCCTCGCGCTTATGGTGTTATTGGCTGGTACCGTGCTGCCCGGCCATACCATCTCTTGGATTTCAGCGACGGCAATTGGGCTTGTCTTCGTATTACGACGGGGTGATGAACCGTTGCTATCGTCGATAGGGCAGATACTGATCGCTTGTGCCATACATGAGTTGTGGGGACCTCGATTGTTCATTATGGCCGCTCCTTATTTTATTGGAATCGAAGCCTCGGCCGCTGCAAAAATTCTGACTTCGTTAGGTACTGGTTACACGGCACAATTCAATCAGATATCAGCACAGAGCGGTTACACTATAGAAATAGTAGCCGGATGCTCGGCTTTTCATAATCTTTCGCTGGGTGCGCTGATGTGGGTATCAATCATCAAGATGTATCGGCTGTATTTTACGAGATTGGATTTTGCCGCGCTTGCTGGAACCTTTGTGGTCATAATCCTTATTAATGAAATAAGGATCATGCTAATGGCTCCCTCCTACGCATCATACGTATTTTGGCATAATGGAACCGGTGTCACTATCGTAAGTGCTATAATGCTTATATCGATTGTAGGTTTGGTTCTAATGACGTCTCGCCGCGCAACAACGCGACAAGGATAGTTTAGCCCGTGCCACTGCGGCGCGTAGCCTTGATATCCTTACTTGCACTTCTGTTTCTCGCCTGGGGAACCCGACTAATCTCCGGGGTCGGCATTCTCGAATCAGGACCGCAGACAGAGCTGGCACCGGAAACCGCATTTGGTTCGCTGATCTATGTGGACCAACTCAATGCCTTACACGACGGATTTTTGATCTGGGAATTTAAAGATCTGTCTTGCACGGGATATTTCCGCATCCTCAAGATGCCACTTTCTGGCGAAACCGAAGAACTTTCTCAAATATTACGTCTTCCCGGCGAGGATGTTACATATTGGTATAACGATACGATCTATGATCAGGCAGCGCGAACGACTTGGCTTGTCCGCTATGCGATGGAAGAGATCCGGTCCATCCTACAGATAAAAAATCGCACGCTACGAAGTGATTTTTATCTTAAGATCTTCCATCCGGCCGCTTGCGAAGTACCATCGGCCCCCGAATGGACAAAGTTAGCTGCCGCAATCCACCAATAAAAAACCGCCCTACGGCGGCTTGTCGTTTTGTCAAATAAATGGCTCGCGCTATTTGCGCTGTCGCCTGAAAAAGATGGTCGCACCAGCGATAAGCGCAATGCCGCCAACCACAGCCAGCACTGGGATATTCGCGCCGATTTCCGGGCCGGGTACGAACGTAGCCGCCCATGCAGGGGTGGCACCGAGAAGAAGCAATAATCCGAACATGATTTTCAACACGCGAGCCTCCATATATAACAACACTAGAAGAAAGCGAAGCAGCCTTGCTAACAGTTGTCAAGAAAAAGCTCTCGACCCAATCTTAGGCTTTTGCGCGCGGCCTATCCACGACGAGCTTAGCGAGCTGGTATGAGCGCTGGTGGCGCTTAGCTCTGCCGTTCAGGCATAGCCCCGTAATGAGCGGGCCGGAAACCTGGGTTAAATCAAATCTCTCGACGGTATTTTTCAAACTGATGCACTACCCAAGAACAAGGTCTTAGTAGAACTTAAGACTGTAGGCGATTGTAAAGCTTTAGGACTCGGTGTCCGATTTCTTTACAACGACCCTAGATGCTCAAATGCAACCTCTCATATATATCTAAGCGTTGATGCGCCTTTATAGTGTATTCGACTAAATTCATAGACTACGATCAATTGCATTCTACACCCACGATAGCGCCCATGAGGGTGCACGTGCTTTTAGGGGACATTCATGCAATCAAAAATTTTGCAAAGCGCGAAACAGCTTGGATTTGCTGTGGCTTTGGGAGCGCTCGCAATAGCGTTGTCCGGCACCGCAAACGCCGCCATCACTTACGACACCAGCTTGGTATCGCCGCCCGGAGTTTACTTCGGCACTGGAAATCCGAACAATGGCTTTACGGTCGATATCGAGAACGGCGTCGAGTTAGGGCTTGCGACGGAATTACGTTTTGTTGGAAATGTAACGCCGACATCCACCAACATTTACAATGTCCCGACCGGCACTTCCGGCGGTGATGCACTTTGGGACTTCGTGTTTTCGGTTAACCTTCAACCGGGTGGCGCCGCCGGCAACAGTGGGCTTACTCTGAGCGGGATCACACCAACGATTACTCTCACAAACCTTGGCAACTCGGACACCATCAGCTTCAACCCTCTCACCTCCCTTACAGATAATGCAGGCTGGGGGCCATCGAGCCCACCCGATAACACTGTGAGTGCCGCAAACCTGGCGACCGACACGGGTTTTCAGAACGCCGAGAACTTTTCATTCTCTATCCTCCCGATTGTGCTTGGTTTCGATCCGAATGCGCCCGGCAACTATGAAGTCACTCTTTCTTTAGTGGATACAGCGAACAGCGATTCGCTCGGCTCGGTGACCGAGTACATCAACGCCACATCCGCAGTTCCTGAACCTGCGACCTGGGCGATGATGCTGATTGGATTCGGGTTGGTCGGTCTCCAGTTGAAGCGACGCAACGCGGCTCGCTCTTTCACCGCCTAACTGACCAAGGCTTGTTAAGAAGGGGCTGCCTGCGGGCGGCCCCTTTTTCTTACGCGATCGACCGCTCGGGCGACATTGTCTCGTCGCCTCGGTAGACCCTAAATGAAATCATGGAAGTAGCGGTGTTGGGTGACGCGCTACATTAGTTCCATCACCGCGCATTCGGTCGTCAGAAAATGCGACACCTGTAAAATCTCTTTACACATGTCGTCGTTAAAAATGAGGCCGATTAGGACAATTCAGATATAGTTAATCTTAACGGTTTGGGCACGACGCCAGCCGACAAACCAATACGTTGGGAGACTAGTCATGGATAGAGTCGTTAAACCAATTGCCTGTCTACTCCTCGGCCTTGGCTTCGCTGGCGCCTTGGCTTTGCCGGCCAAGGCTTCTGTCGTCGTCGTGACGCCGACCAGCATGGGTAGCTGGGCCTTCGCCAATATGGATGGAAACAACATAGTCGGCGCCAATCCGACCGGCAGCGGCGGAATGGTGGTAGGACCGGCGACGCCGCCCATCGGTATTGGCAGCGCCAATCTTGCGACCGGTAACGGCACGATCGGCGGCGACGGTTCGGAGAACCTGAGCACCACCGGCTATTCCGGGACGCAGCTTAGCTCCCTCACCACGCTCACTTATTCGACTTACGACACGGTGAACAACACCCAGCAATTTCCTGTTCTAGAGATCGAGATAGCGACCGGCCTGGCTGGCTCGGACGCCTATGATCAGCTCTTCTTCGAGCCGCCCTATCAGACGCCGACGACTGGCAATCCGAGCCTGCCCAATCAGGGTGCCACCGCGCTAGACACCTGGCAGAGTTGGAATGTATTGAGCGGTGGCTTGTGGGACAACCAAGGCATCGCCGGCTGCGGCTCTCCGGGAAGCGGCGTCGCATCGTTATCGAGCTGCATCAGCGCCATCGAAACCTTGGGCGGCGATCCGACCATCGTCAATACCCGCGGCCCGGGGAGCCTGGAGAATGTCGGGCTTGGCGGTCTTATATTCTTCGTCGGCGAGACCAACCCGACGGATCAATTCAACGGCAATGTCGATGACTTCACCATTGGCGTGAGCGGCTCCGATACCACCTATGATTTCGACCCGACTGCCGTGTCTGGTGTGCCTGAACCGGCAACCTGGGCCATGATGCTGATCGGCTTCGGCCTCGTCGGCCTTCAATTGAAGCGGCGCAACACCGCGCGCTCTTTCTCCGCCTGATCTGACTGAGATTTCGGATAAGGGGGCTGCTCTCCGCAGCCCCCTTTTTATTAAGAGATTATTCTCGAAATCATCCAAGCGCGCTTCGGGGGATCCGCTTGCCTAAGCCGAGCCATCTCCTGCGCAATGCCGGCGTAGTCGCGGGCCGCGACGGCCTTCACTCAGGCGCGACGTCGCACCACAGCGGCGGTCGCGGGAAATCCCGTCACCTCTGCAACCGTGAGGACGAGACGGTCGGGTGGCAATAGTACACGGATGGTCGTGCCAACATCCTTGGCGCTTGCGACAGTGAGGCGACCGCCATGGAGCTCGACCAAGCGCTTCGCTAAGGGCAGCCCAAGACCCGTTCCCTCATATTTCTTGGTGATGGCGTTTTCGATCTGGCCGAAGGGTTCCAGCGCTTTGGTAACCTCGTCCGGTGACATGCCGATGCCGGTATCGGCGACCGTTAAACTAAACCCGCGCGCGGCATCGCATGCGAGGGATACGGTGACGTGACCGGCCGGGGTGAATTTGACCGCGTTCGATAAGATATTGATCAGGACTTGGCGGAGCCGCGTTGCATCCCCCCGAATAAGCGGCATTCCCGGCGGAATATCGGCGGAGAGCGTGATCCTCTTTTTATCCGCCTGGATACGCACGGCCGAAAAACTGGCGTTCACAATTTCGGTCACATCGACGAGGTCGTCCGCAAGCTCCGTCTTGCCTGCCTCGATTTTTGAGATGTCGAGGAGGTTACTGATGATCTCGAGCAAATGCTCACCGGCGCCGCATATATCTTTCGCGTAATCGACATAAAGGGGCTTACCAACCGGGCCCATGATCTCATCCTTGATGATCTGGGAGAAACCGATAATGGCGTTGAGCGGCGTTCGAAGCTCATGGCTCATATTGGCGAGGAAGAGCGATTTCGCCTGATTGGCCACCTCAGCGCGTTCTTTGCTCTCGACCAATTCGGCGTTCGTGAGCTCCAGCTTTTGGCTCTTAGCCGCCAGTTCGACATCGCGTTTGGCACGGTTGCCAATTTCGCGAATGAGATATAAGGCGAACCCACTGAGCAGAAGAGTGGCAATCGTCGCAAGCGCCGACATCGTCTTGGCATGACCCCGGGACAGAGCCAGCCCGTCGTCATAATCCAACCCTACCGATATCAGGAGCGGATAGTCCGCACCGCGGCGGTAGCTGTAAAGACGCGTGATGTGGTCGATCGGGTTCTCAGCGACATAAGATCCTTGACCGTCTTCTGCGATCGATTCCGGATTGACCATGTTGGTGGATGATTGTCCGATGCCGTCGAGTCCGCCTGGACTGCTCTTGCTGAAGCGGGCGAGCACAACGCCGCCATTGCCAACCAATGTGATACTTCCATGATCGCCAAGATTTATTGATTTGTAGAGACTGGTTAGCTTCGCTGGTGACACCAAGAAAATTAATGTGCCGATGAAACGGCCGTCTTGCTCTCGACGCGCCGGCTAATCGGGATCACCATTTGATTGTAGACGTGGCTGCTCACTGGCGTTCCGATGAAGAGACCCCTATACTTCGCGTCGAGTTGGCGCCGGAATTGCCCGTAATCATTGACATCGGTTGGCAGCAGATCCGGTGTTTTCGTCCCGGAAATCAGCACACCGTCGGGTGCAATGATGCCGCCCTCGATAATGGGACCTGTCACAATCGGAAATTGGCGCGACCACGCGTAAATATTCATGTCCGATCCCTTGACCGCCATGCGGTTGGCGACCGCGTCCATAACTCCGGCAATGATATCGAGCGTATGCGTAACTTCTTCGTCAAATGCGAAGGCGAGATTGGCGGCGTCGGAATTCATAGCTTTCAATGCGGTGTCACGCGATTGATTGATCGAGATCGAGACCCCGGCCCACATTGCCATGACCACGACAATGACAACGCCCGCAATTCCAAATCTCAGGGTTCGCGCACGGCGGAGCGGATCAATATTAGATTGATTGTTCGAGATCGCGACATCTGCCCACATTGCCATGACCATGGCGATGACATCAGCCACAATGCCCAATCGGTGGGTTGGCGCCGGGCGGCCTGGATCAGTATTAGCCGGGCGCGTATCAGTATTAGCCGGTTGATGCATAGGTATAAAAACTAAGGCGCCCGTGTGAAGAACCCCTAAGGATCCGACAGGATTTAAGTTAAATTCCGGTGTAACTTATGAGCGATAGCCAGAGTTGCTTTAAAAACCTTGTCCCTCTACAGCTTTTGCCGGAACATAAGACAGCTTAGAATGTTGGTTAGCAACGGTCGGCAAATGAAAAGGCAGTATCAACTATGAAAAAGCAGCGTCCAGTCTGCACTTTTATTGTGCTTTTTGTCCTAGCGGCCGGCCTCGCTGCTTGCCAAACCCCCGTCAGCAACCCCTTTGCGAACCTCTTTAAATCCGCGCCCCCACCACCACCGCCAGGGCCCAGTTGCACCGATGTCAATAACTATGACCAACGGCGGATTCGGACGCTCGAGGCCGAAAACGCTAAGCTGAAGAAAGACTTGGCAGATGCGACGCAAGACAACGCCATGCTGAGGGATCTCACCACTAAAAAGGAGCGTTGATCCTCGCAGAGGAGCAAGTCCTTTTCGGCCCCCTCCTCACTTCGGTGTTGCGTTGTAGAGGTCGCGCAAGGTCTCGTCACCCCAGGTGATGTCGCTGATCTTCCAAGCAGCTTTCAGCTTCACGAGCTCAAGCGTCACCGTAACGGGCGTGTCAAAATTCTGGAAGGCCACTACCCCCACTGCTTTAGTGTCACCCGTGCGCTCAATCCGGATATCGATCGCGGGAATATGCCATTCCTGCGCGTCGACAAAGGGATCGCCGTCGAGCGTTGGAGCTTCGTTGCGCTTGGCCGCTGCAATCTCGTCATTGATGATGAGGGCAGCCAATGAAGACTCGAAATAACGGCGGATTTTGGCGTGGGTCTTTAGTGGGACACCGGGAGCCTTGTCACCCAGATAGTGGTCGTAGATGCTGTGGAGAAAGCCGCCTGGTGATTGCTCTACCGCGACCGCTGGGTCTGGCGTTATAAACAAGATCGCCGCGCAAACAACCACGATCGCTGCAATAAAAGCACGCATGCGAGCGCTATGCAGCATCGTCATTGTGTTCCCCTCAGCTATGCACCAAACCAGAATATTAGATGGGGCCAACTGCCCAGCCTATCTCTAAACCGCCTCTAACCTATCTCTATACCGCCCTTAGCCTATCTCTATACCGCCAACGAAACTCTCCTCCCGTCGATCTCTCCCCCTCTAGGGTTTTTTCACCCGCCATGCCATATTCCGCTCATGGCAATGTCTGATTTGGATAAACCCCTTTCTGAGCAGCAATTCGCAGCACTGCAGGGCTTAGCAACCGGCACTCCAAGCCGATTGTTCAACGGTAAAGACGTAACCCGCTTAGCCGATTTGGGATTTGTCCGGAAAATATTGGGAGGGGCCGTTTTAACAGAACTTGGCCGCATGCGCTTGGGGCGCGGGGCATAATGCTTCAATCGATTGGAGCACCCCGACCGCACGGGCGTGGGTGGTTTATCGTTTACAGTCTCCTTATCGGGATGGGCTCTCTTCTCTCAGTGGTGCACCCGACATTTGCGGTATTAGGTAGCAAACGGGCCTGAATTAAATCAGAGCACTACTGGTTTTAAGGTCGGACTTAGAAGGATTTACCCGGACTTTGTAGGACAGCTATTGCTTCGCCCACGCGTAGGTGATGTAAGCCAAGCAGACGACGGCCACAATTATAAGAACAACAAGATAGCCGCCGAAAAAATCGCTCCAATGGGCCCCAATCGCAAGCCCTAGCGCAAGCAGTCCGGCTTTGAAAAAACCGGCCTGCCACCATGTCAGCGTGAAGGTTTTGAATGGATTCATTTATGTCTCCTGCCGTGCTTATGCGGCAAGGATAGGACAGCTTAGAGATAGCGCCTAGCAGTCCGGGAGGCGGGTGCTAGAGCGCGCTCGATAGCGTGGTGTACTCGGTTTTGAGCTTGGTAGCGATGCTGCCCAAAGCGCTGACAATGACGATGGACATGAGCGCCGCGACGAGCCCGTATTCCATCGTGGTGCCGCCGGTATCGTCAATTGCCAAGTCCTGAAGGACCGTTTTGATTCTGGCCAGCATGAGTATCCCCCGAAGGTCGGTCGTTTTACCCCACAACTATTTAATGCGGAGCTAATGGGATAGGACGACTTAGCGGTTCTAGGCAGCAAAAACCCTAGGAAAAGCCCTAGGCCCGTTTGCAACCTAATACCGGACATTTGCGTCTAACAGCTGCACCGACCGTCAGTAGGTCTGCCAAGACTACTGCGAAAAGACGGAGCCCAACTCGCCAGGGTGTTTGCTCGTTTGCAAAAGCTATCGGGACAAATGCTTATCGAGCGGCTGTCGGGAAAGTCAAAGTCGCGGCGAAGCGCTGCGGTTTTACGAAAGAGTAACCTAAACGGCGCCTAACCGTTTTCCGACCGATCGCGATCCTGAATTTGCGATCCTGAAAAGATAAGCGATCCAGGCACTCCCTAGTTGGGACAATGCATTGGAGCATAACGATGCCAATCTCAATCAACAACACGACGTCAATTGAGCAACAACAATTCGGCAATTGTCAGACGCTAACCGGTCGTTAACTCCCGTAAACGTACCGTTCATTTTGGCCGTCATATGAGGGATCGACGGCACGCTTGGGGAGATATTGATGAATAAGACAATTAGCTTTGCTGCTGCCGCCGCTTCGTTTCTCATACTAACGCCACAAGCGAGCGCTGGAGATGTTTGGTATTATTGCGCATCGGCGCGCGCTTACTACCCTTACGTAAACAATTGCCGCGAGCCATGGAGTATGGTGCCAACGCACCCCTCCGATCTGCCCGTTACAACGCTACAGCCATCCGATACACCCCCATCCACAATTAGCCCCACACCGACGTCGACGATTGGCCCCGCACCAACGGCGATGATTAGCCCCACGCCTACGTCAACGATTAGCCCACCGCCAGAGCTGGTCGCGTTGATTTCCAAACCGGCGGAAGCGGATGACGTGCCATTGGCGAGTCCCGTCGAGCCCGTCGAGCGGGTCGCTGAAGCGCCACCGGCGGCAGCGGTAGAAAAACTTCCCAAATCCGAGGCCGATTACATCGCCGCTTGGCAAGCGGCGCAGGAGCCCTACAAGAATTCGGCCAATCCCCTCAAATCATCCGCCGTCTATCGCCGCATGCTCGCCGATATGAAGAAAGCCACGCCCAATGATCGGGTCACCAATTGGACTGGCACGGTCGACAGTATGGGCACCAATGATGACGGCGATGCGTGGGTTATCATTGCCATAGCACCCGGTCTCACCGTGCAAACCTGGAGTAATTCCTCGCCCGATATTCAGGCCCACACGCTCATTCAACATGACACCCCGCTTTACAACGCGCTCGCCGATATCAAGCTTGGGCAAAAAGTCGTCTTCACCGCGACATTGATTGGGCTTGGCGATCAGGATGAAAAAGCGAAGGTGACCGAGCCCGAAATGATTGCACACTTCGTCTCGGTTGAAGGCGCGTCCTAAGATTAGAAACTCATTCTAGGCGCGTCCTCAGATTAGAAATCCCATTCTATTGGTCATAAAACTGCTAGCAGCATTACAGGAGTTCCATTGAGTTTCGAGGGACGATGGTATGTCGCCTCATACCCGCCGAAAAGTGTCAGGGCAAAACAACACCACTGTCTGCCGCATTTCGCGGCGGCGTTAGCCTGGGTCCGGAAGATCAAGGCCACACCAACAACCGATATACTTCGGGTGCTGCCGCCCGCCGACGCAACGGCGGAGCAGCTTTTATATCTCCGGGAAAATGGCGCGACCTTGGTTTAGCGAAGACATCCGAGAGCTAGGGATGGCAGATCTGACAGCTTGAATAGCAGATTAGTCTAGACTCCCCACCCCTAGGGCATCGCGCCAAATTGTGCCATATTGGCGGTATGGAGAAATATCGCGTCTCTAAGATTAGTCAAAATGGTGGTCCTCTATGGACAGTCTCGACCTCATGTCCCGATAGCGGGACTGCAGCCCCCTCTTCTATGAAACCTTCGAGGAAGCGCAAAGCCGAGAGGGCGCCTATCACCGCTCTCGAAAAGCGGTAATCACGCCATGACCATCCACCCTCTTGTGCGCAACGCTATGGGTAGGCCGCCCCTCCTTTAGAGAGGAGTTTTGGCATCGCTGGCGGGATCATGAAGGAAGTAATGGTATGTCGTGCATGATTGTCCGGATCAATGAGGCGGGGGGTCGTGTGACGCGGACGCTGCTGCAGGGCTTTTACGGTACGACAAAGGCGGCGGAAGAGGCCCTCGAAAAAGCCCTCGCAGAATACAAAGAGCACGGCCGCGATGAATTGATCGGAGGTTGGTGGGCGCGCGACGCAGAGGGCCGCGAGTATAAATTTCACATCCGGGAGCGCGCCGGGCGGGACCAGCGCCGAAATTAGCAATAGGCTTAAAAAGTGGTTATCGAGGCTTTAGTTGCGGTCAGGGACCTTGGCCAACCCAACCGATAGGGGTCTTAAGGTTAAGGGCTCGCTAGGGGTTTGAGGCTAAGCTTATCAGCACGACGCCTCCTCCCGCCCCAAAGGACCGCCCGTGCCGAGGTTCAACATCAGGCAAGCCCGCCAAACACTGTTGCAGGCGGCAAAGCTACGCAAAGCGAAGTGTCTTGGGGCTTCTGTCCTCCTGGTTGCGGGTTTCATCGTCTCTGCATCATTGGCCGCTCATCTAGCAGCACCTCCGGCCCTAACCCCTCTAGCAGTTCTAGCGCCAACTCGGGCCATAGCCCCCCTCGCAGTTGCGACGCCATCGGCGCTGCCCTTTCAATTCCACGAGATTAACCCGCCTATTCGCCTCCACCAAATTAACCCCCCAACGCCCGAGCCGGCACTTCCCGACCAAGCGCGGTTTAGCGAAGAGCGGGCCCATTTAGCAAAGCTCCGCCAGGCCGGGCTCGATCCTGAAAAACTATTACGCCGTGCAAGCCGTGAGGCAGAAGGTGGACCTTTCGTCGCGCTAGGATCCATGGATATGGCGCCACAGGGCGATGACCGCCTCGCCCTGCTGCGTTCAATCTTGAAAACAATGCCCTTTGCAGCACCACTGGTGGATTACCAGATCGGTAGCCCCTTCGGCCCCCGCCGCGACCCCTTCAACGGCCGGCTTGCCTATCACACCGGGCTCGATCTCGAGGCACCGTTCCGTTCCCCCGTCTTCAGCACGGCACCCGGCCAGATCATCTTCGTTGGCATCAAGGATGCTTATGGCTTCTGTATTGATATTGACCATGGCAATGGTCTCGTCACCCGCTATGCCCATCTCGATCGCATTTTAGTATCGCCGGGCCAGTTTGTCGGTGCGCATCAGCAAATCGCCGAGCTTGGCTCGACCGGCCGCAGCACTGGGCCCCATCTTCATTATGAGGTGCTGTTCGACCACCGCCCACAGGATCCAGCAAAATTTCTTAAAGCGGGGGCTGCACTGAAGCCCATCGCATATTAGGAACGTCGTGCATCCGCTTCGCAAATTACTGACCCACAAAGCCGGCCTCACTGTTTTCGAATGTGCCCTTATCATGGGTCTCATTGCGATTTGCGGTGCCATTATCTGGCTTAATGTTGGCCGTATTTAGGTTTTGGGTCGTCGGCCCCGGTCCAAAAAAATGGCACTTGTTATCGTCCGCACCAGCAAAATAAACGGTCGCTCAAAGCGCCAGATATTGCCTGGTGCCTATGGCGATAAATCATCTGCCGAGCGGATAGCAAAGCAGTTAGTCGAGGGCTACGCGCAACACGGGATCATCATCGAAGGATGCTTTTGGTGGACTCGCAATAAGGAAGGCCGTCAGTTCAAGTTTGAGATCTGCGGAGTTCCAACCCACCTCGAAAATCCGGATTAGCTCCACATCTTTGCGCGTCTCCAATGGGGTGCCACAGTTCCGTGCCAGAAACCTCGACCCGGCGGTTGCGGTTACGATATGGCAGAGCAGGCTTGCGGCAAACGCAAGCAAAAGTACCATTCTGTGATCAGTCAAAAAAAATAGTCGCAAGTCGCCTGGCGGCCGAGGGTATTTGGGGTAAGAAAATAACCCTACCGCTCAATTTATACGGAGTACGGGACCGGTTTCCCCATCGAATAACTTCGCTATCGTGCGGCTAGCCGCTTGCTCAAAGCCGATCTATCCTCGCCCCATAAGCAGGTGAGGAAACATGCGACTTTTAATCGGATTGGCCTTGACGTTGGCGGCGCTACCTGCCTTCGCACAGACCAGAGAAGACAATGTGCTGAATTGCACGAGCGACAATCTCGAAACCGGGATCAGCGGGTGCACCGCGCTGCTCCAATCGGGCCAAGAAACCACGGGACGCCAGGCTATTTTATATGACATTCGCGGTTCGGATTATGAAAACGAGGGCCAACGCGATAAGGCAATTGCCGACTATCGCGCAGCACTGAAGCTCGATCCCGATAACAACGATGCCCATCTGGGATTACAGCGTCTTGGCGCCAGCCCGTAACCCTCGATAATCCGATGGCGACCTCCTAAGGGAGGTCGTAGGGCCAATTGGAGCTCGTCAAAGTGTCTACCTCGAGTGATTGTCGCGACGTCGCCCCGTCTCTTCGAGATGTCGCCGTAATTCGGCGCGGCTTATTCCGGCGTTCCCGAGCACGATATCCATGATCCCATCGGCCAAAAGCTCATCAAAACTCGGTTCGGGGATTAGCCGATAGCGCATCTCGGGCTCGTTCATGAGCAACTGCAGAGTGTCAGTACCGGGTCGAGCGATGCTATTCGACCTCCGCTTCGCTAGGCGAATCGGCGTGTAGCTTGCTTGCTTCAGTTGCGTGATGATTGGCGTGATGATGATGGCCCTGTGCGGTATGCGCGTGATTCACCGCCTTCGTCGTGTCTTTGCCACGATGATGGAACGCAGCTTGGCGGTGGTGCTCAGCCGCAAGCTCGTAGTGATTGGCAGCCTGTTCGTGATGATCGGCGAGTTTTTGAGAATTCTCCATGCTATCCTCCAACTATCATTACTGCGCAGCCCTATCGTCGCGCCTGGCTAAATTAGTCGGCGAAGGTTTCAGCCGTGTGCTGATTTTATGACGGTTGCACGATGGCGCAGAATTCGACCTTCGGGCCGCCTGGCTCGCCGCCGCTTTCGGTTGATAGATAAGGGATCGGCTTTACGATGGTTGATCTGCGGTTTTGCCGCCGCTCAATGCGAGAACTCTCGCTTAGCCTAGCAAATAGTGGCTTTGGCGCGTGGCGAGTTCGCTTCCGTTCTTAAGCTTGCCTGAGATTCATCTCATCCATAAAGCGTAAAACCCAATCGGCTCTGTTTAGCGAATAGGCGTTGTGGGTTCCTACAAAAGGCCCGCCCCTTGTTAGAATGGGCATCAAGAAGCGTCGCCCAGTCGCGTAAGTGATTTGATTGGCTTGCCTAAATATCGGTTCGTCGAAATGGGTAGCGGTCTAAAACGTCGTCGTTGGTAAGGTTAATAATAATCGGTATGTTTTTTTTAAAATTCACCATAAGATTTTATTGTATTTACGAAAACTTATCTCTATCGATTACTCGGGCAATGCAGACAGCCAAACGCGAAGTACGAACCATTTCTAATTCAACCCACGCCAGCCGATGGCAATTCTCTCGAGGAGACGCAGATTATGAAATTCCTTTTGAAGCTCGTTCGTGACGAGACCGGTGTGACCGCAATCGAGTATAGTCTTATTATCTCACTGATCGCTGTTGTTATCGTGACTGCCGTCACGAGCATTGGCGTTAGCCTGAAGAGCACCTTCAACATCGTGGCGACTGCCCTCTAATACAGGTTGGGTGTCCTTATACGCATTGGGCATCGCTTTATCGATTGTGGCCATTACGAAAGCGCCACTCACTGATCTCAAGCGTCGATCACCGGTCTTGCCTTGGCGCACGGGTAATCCGCTCGCGATCATTATTGATCGTAGGGAGGAGACGCTTCCATGCATTTGTGCACTTCCTTACCGCCCTTCTCTAGCTTCAAGGTCGCCCTGTTCTGAGAGCGCATGCCCACCTTGGCGCTGGGAAGACCGCTGCGTCTTCCCCCGATGCATCCGAACCAAGTCTGAACCATCAAACGTGCTCATCGCTATCCGCCAGGATGGGAGATGTCTTGCTGCCTCAGCCTGGCATTGCAGTCTAGAACAAAGCATAAACGCCAAAAACTAGGGTAATATCTAAACTCTCTCCTTCGACCTCGGTCGCTCTTTGATGCAAAGGCCGAGATCGCCGCCGTGACCTGGCGAAGATCGATAGAGTTACGAGGTAGGATCCCCTGCATCGATCACGGCTATAGGCGATGTCAGCCGATTGGTGGTTCATTTCTTCGTGGGGTGGCGAATCGGGGTTGGATCTTTGACGATGGGTAATTTCTGCGGCTGCTACGCCATACTCGGTAATAGCGTTGGGAGAATACCGAAATGCGCAAATTTCAAAATTACCAAATTGCCGAACTCGCGTTGGTGGTGACGGTTATGCTCTTACCGCGAGTATCCATGGCATCGGATACAGCGCATTTGGACGGTAGCTGGCAGACCACCGTTTCCTGTGAGGATTCGAGAGGAGGGTTAGGCTACTCCTATCGCTTCACCAGCGTCGTGAAAGGCGGTGTCTTTCATGGCGAGCAGGGCATCGTCGGCGAACCAAGCTCGCTACAAATCGACGGTAAAATTGCTGCCGATGGGTCTGCCAAGCTCTACGCCAAGGGTCGCACTGGCTCGAAGGAATTCGTGCCGGGACGCGATACCCCCATGGGCACCAGTTATGGCTACAACATCAATGCTCACTTCGAGGGTTCAACCGGGACTGGCACGCGTGTTGAGGGACGTCCCTGCTCGCTGCAGTTCGTGAAGGAATAAAAAGCTTACCGAAACGACGACGCGCTTCTCACCGTATGCGGTGTCGAAACGATGATACTTAGATTACTTTTTATGCTTGCGGCGCTATCGCTCTTTCTGACTGCATCCGCCGTTGCTCAATCTGACGCGCTTAACACGGCATGGCGGCAAACTCATGCTCTTTTTGTTGCCCGGAAATATTCGGAGGCAGAGACGTGGGCGAAGCAAGCAATCGACCTCGCTAAAACCGAATCCGGTACAGAGAGTATCGCTTATGCCACCAGCCTCAATAACTTGGCTGCGCTCTACCTTGCGCAGAGCAACTATGCCGAGGCGGAACCGCTCTGTCAGTATGCGTTGGCGATCCGCGAGAAAGCACTCGGTCCGTACGACCCCATTGTTGCAACAAGTTTAGATACTTTGGGGGAGCTTTATGACGACCAAGCCCGCTATCTCGATGCTGAGCCATTCTACGAGCGCGCACTAGGAATCCGGGAGAAAGTGCTGGGCTCCGATGATCCCACGATCGCCATTAGTCTCAATAACCTGGCCAGCCTTTATGAGGAAGAGGGCCGCCTTGCCGACGCGGAGCCGCTTTTCAAGCGCGCGCTGGCAATCAACGAGAAAACACTCGGTCCTGATCACCTCGATGTCGCAACGAGTCTCGCCAATCTCGCCGACCTCTATCGTGCGCAAGGCCATTACGATCAGGCGGTGCCACTCTATAAGCGCGCGCTGGCAATTAATGAGAAGATGCTCGGTCCCGAGGATCCGACTGTAGCAACCACCCTTATCGAACTCTCGCAGGTTTATCGCGCGCAAGGAAATTCCGCTGAGGCGGAATCGCTCGAACAGCGAGCGCTCGCAATTCGCGCTGGCACGGGTGACCAAGCGCATCCAAGTAGCAGCGAAAAGCCCTAGTCAGTGTTGGAAAGACACGTGACCGCCAACTTCAGCAACGATGCTGATCGGCTTCGGCCTGGTTAGTTTGCAGCTATATCGTCGAGCCGCTTTACATGCGCTTTAGTTTACGGGGGAGGCTGCGGTTCCGACTATTCCGCTAGCTCTCCTGAGACTTCGGCAGCCGCTCGATATCGCGTAAAGAAACCCCACCGGGTGAATGAACAAGGGCCGGCGGAGCTTCTCCACGTGTGCGGCAAAGCATGCCTTATCTGTTAAAGCTCGCAACACGTTTTGCTAAGAATTTGTACTAATTGCGTGGCAATCGATGGGGCTGGCAAGGTGTTGGTTTATGCGCGGCGATGCAATTTCGGCAAGTGTTTTCAAACATTGGTCCCTTGCCAGATTGTTGATGCCCGAGACGACCTCACCTCGTGTGGGGGCTACGCAGCTGCAGCAAAAAGCTTCTGGGTGCGAGGCAAAAGCCCGCCCTGTCCCGCTGCGCCGCGGTAGAATTAGCAATACAAAGCTTCGAATTGAGCGAGCAGACATTGGACTGCTGAAACGGTAGTCAGGTTCCTTGTTCCCTCATATGCTAGTGCAAGGAGCCGAGGAGTTATTCAAATGCGCCACACATTACATTGGGCTTTGCTATGTATCGGCTGGCTTACGGCCATGGGGTCGGTAATTGTTACATTCTCAATTGGCTTGGGCAATCTGCCATTGTCGCTGCTTATTTTCAGCGCGATATTTCTTGTCCTTTTGATCTGGTCGCTCCTTGCCGTCATGTTCGACCCACCGAGGCGTAGTAGGCGTCGACGAATTCGTATGCGCTATCTGCGCGACATTCCCTAAGCAAAACTAGCCGATAGTTTTTAGCTCTGCTCGCACCGTCACAATTCTACCGAGCTGGCGCCCGACTGATAATGTTCAAAATAGCAAGCCTCATGCGACGGCCAGAGCAGCGTGCGTTCAAACATGCTTGTCCGCTCCTCCCCCGCCAGATTCGTGTGAAGAGTGCGATTTTATACCGTCAAGCGTAGGAACAAAGATTATGAGAACCGCGGCCATGACCATCATACTTTGTCTGGCATTAGGAAGTTGTGCACCTGCGACGACAACAGGGGTGCGGGTCGATCCAGCTGAGGAAACCACACTTTCCGATGCTTACGTCAATTGCCTGATTCGAGCGGCGATACGGCTTGACGATCATAAATCGGACCCGTCTGTGGTCGCACAGGCGATCTTATCTGTTTGCACCGATGAGCGCCGCGATCTGCAAGACCTCTACGCCCGAGGGATGTCAGACGATGCGCAGACCATATATAGAGAGCGTATTCATAATCACCCTGAGCTTGATCTTGACGCGGCCATCGCGATCGTATCGCACGAACGCGAGAACCCCACTCCATAATGGTCTCGATTTGCCATCAAAGTGCGCCGTGAATTCTTAGTGACGCATCAGCGAAGGAGTTAATCGATATGCTCAATGCAGCGCTGCTTTGGGGCTTCTATGAGGTACGCAACATTGTTGAGGTTGCAGGCTTAGCGAATGGGCTTCCAAAAGACTGGGCTGTGGATGTATGAGAGTACTTAGAGTGCTGGCATTATTTTTTATGCTGTAGACGGAATAGTGATAATTTTGATCGCGTGTCGTGTAGGGCGGAGGTAAGTCTAGTATCGCTACGTGGATTCCAAACAGCAAAAAAGGATCTGCGACTTTATGGGAAGGTTTGTGACGTAGATGGCACGGGCCAAGATGACCCGGACGGTGTTGATGGCATCGCTTCTGCTGGCAACAAACTGTTCGTCCGCATCCAAGGAGGCCGAAAAGCATTCTCTCCAGCAAGAGTGGCAGGCTTGCGTGCTTCGCAATATCGACCGTTTAGACGACGGCACATCGGATCCCGTCATCATCGCCAATCGCGTCGCCGCACAATGCGTAGCGATACACGACCGCCTTATACAAGCAACCTCTGACGAAACTGCGGGCGACGTAGCTCGGGCGAATTTTCGCGATCAGATGAACGACGGCGAAATGATGCTTATTACGTCAGCCCTTTTGGTACATCGCTCGCTAAACCGAAATTAGGAACGTCCCTCACTTTGGATATGTGACCCGAGCCTCAAGACGATCAAGCACCGTTACCGCAATGCAGGCGGCGTCTCGACGATGAGAAAATGATGAGCTTCGTTATTAAGCGCACGAGTGAAAAGGATGGTCAGACCAAAATACTGTCTGGCGCATATGGCGATCGGGAGACAGCTCTTGAGGTATTAGAGGAAGTCCTCACGACCTATCACATCCATGGCCAACGTGGGAGCGATGAATATTGGTGGGCTCGGGATGATGAATATCGCCGCTTCACCTTTGTCATCACCTCCATATAGATCATCGTCGCTTCCGATCTAAAGTGTTACTATCGCTAGTGAAAAGTTATTGGCTCTTCACGACAGGCCTCACCGGTCCACTCCACTCCTCCCCTCCGGCGAGGCCATTTTTTACATTCGCGTGGTATCGCCAGTCGGTTTTGCAGAGCCCAACCTACCCTTTCGATTTTGACAGTTAGTTACTCCCCCACAGGTTGGCGTCAGTCCTCTCGCGAAGTTATCGCGCGTCCAGGTGACTACTGCATCACCAATTAATTCTTGAAAAACGCCGGGACACTCATACATTCGGGTTTCAGACGACCGAGAGGTCGGCAGAACTATTTGATCGGCGGTCCGCTTTTCCGAGATTTCAGTGATATACCCGCTGATCGCTTCTCGCCTTCTTGAGAGGGCGTTTGCGCTTCGTCCTGCGATAGCATCTTTCGAGATGCATCGTCTAAATCCTGACCTTTATCGAAATTGGCTTTTTCCGCAGATGGCGTACGAGATGTGACCGGGACGCCAGCGTAATAGATGTCCTCCACGCTAATGTCTGCGATAGCCGGACCAGATATCTGCCAAACTTTTCCCTCAGCTGACTCGATGCGACGATATGGGAATAAAATATGATGAACGCAAGCATTCAGTATGGGCGCGCCCTCTTTATCTAGAACGACCGGAGGTACGTCGCTCAACTCGACTCTAAACGACTGTGCTGTTTTCCGCGTTGCTGTCATTTTTTTATGGTACCGAAATTTATGTGCTCTTTCCAGTTATAGGCAATTTCTACGTGTGTGGATCGTTATGAATTTCTTTAATAATTACGCTTAACCTTGCCATTGAATGGCTCCTCGCATCGCCCCTGACCAACATCGAGTACGCAAAACTATGGAAAAGGCCGATCCTCAATTACTAGACATTATCGACGCCAAAACAGCGATTTGGTTGGTTCGAATCGGAGCCCTGCCAGCGACGCCCCCCAACATCACCTTGCGTTCGGCTCTCGCGTCTGCAGCAGTAATTTTCGAACGCGGACGCTCCCGAATTTCCATCGCGAGAATGAATTTGCCAGACGACCCGGTCGTCCTTCCGTCCGAGCAGGTTCATCGGATGTGCGTTCGATTGGGGTTCTTAAGACAGACTGACCGGATTAAGAATTCGCCCTTATTGCCGCGTCATCTTATACCATTAGGAACGAGCGCCGATCAGTCTCACAAGCACCAATTAGCGCGACCGAAGCTCGCTCATCAATCGATCGAAAGCACCCGGCGCATATCCTCCGGATGAGCGCGATAAAAAACAATCGCAGCGCTCAATTCGCGCCGGATAATTTGCAACCCCACGCCGCTCCGATGGCGTCGGTTATCGAGAAGCCAGCGGCCACTTTTCGACGCGCCGGATTTTCACGTAAATAATTAACGACGATATCGACGAGCTGCCCTGCCTCAACGCCGGGCGGAACACATTCGGGCCGTCCGGATTTAAGGCGCACCATATCTGCGTCGTCCACGACACCTTCGACATAGCCCAAACACAGCCCATAGCGAATTCCATTACCATCGCAATTACGCAGTAAATCATCGCCATTCATATATTGCGCAGCATCCGCCGTGTTAATTAAGAACGCCGCATAGATAGATATGCCAAAGAGGAGCGATCTTCGGACGATCGTCACCATCCACTCAACCGATCTAGGTACTGGAGCATAACCTTGCTCAATCCAAGGCTCCCAGTTTCAGGGAAGATGCATTTCGGATTCGAAACAGGCCACATTCCCACTGCGCTGTGGCTTGAGCATGGCCAAGCACGCTCATTCGCTATCCCCAAGGTGGCAGCGGTGACCGCTAAATGGAGCGAGAATGTCGCGATATCCGACGATCATGATCCCAAATCTCAACCGCATTAGGCCTGGCATTTTTCGCAATTAAAGTCATTGCGAACCGGGCCGCCTCAGCATCGTCGCGGAAATCATTCGTTTCCACGCCAATAATATGATTGTCGGTGCCAAGGAAATAAAAGCGATAATTCGCCATAACCCTCCCCCAACACTAGTCCCCAGGACATCTATACCCTGCACTATCGGGTTGGGATAACGCCGCTCCGTTCGAAGCCCATCAAACCCCTTAGTGGCGGAAGGTTATCCACAGTTTTATGGCTTTATCCCCAGATCAATTTCAATTCTATCGGACCCAATAGGCGCTTAGCGCTGACGGCCGGGCACCGGCAGCTCGTCTCTATTAGACAATAAATGCGTCTCTAAGAGTTCTTAGCGGCCAACAATTCAGCATGCCCAAAACGTTGCCGATCTTTCAGCACCGTGGTCGATAGTTTTTTTCGCAGGGACGATTCCGTAGCACAAAAAAGCTCCGCATATTCAATGCCGTCGCGCGCTACGCCGACGGATTCTACGACCCAGACGGGGGATGGGTTACCCCATAGCCATGATTTGGCTTCGCGGTACCTTTGCCCTTCTATCACATTGGTTCGCTGCGATAAATCTGTCGCGCGCTTTCGAAAGCTTTGGATCATGACCTGCCCCCCAACATCAGAATACGACTTCTGCCGCTCTGCGATACTAGCCCCAGCTAACATGTCTCGCCTTGGACGCTGTATCGCCCGGAGAACTTTTTTATAGCGCGATCTCGAATTTTAGATCGCGCCACTCATCGGACTGCGCACTTGGCAATCTGTAATCCATTCGGAGAAAATTCAATATAAATCGATGCCTTTCCGGGGGTGATGCTTGCCGCCACAATAGCCCTAAATACAAACGCAGAGCTTCGCCGCACGCGAAGCCCTTGCAAACGGATTGATCAAGATAATACATCGGGTGAGTTGGGATGACGGCGCGTAGTTCGTCGAATAATTGACGAAGTTTCGGAAGTCAAACTGACAGGATTAACGTAGCTCTACCGATGGTGCGCTTGCGCCATCTTCCGGCGATTCGCTTTTTGGAAGATAATTATTCGAGAAATAGCTTCGCCGACCTCCGCACATCGCAAACTGTGTGTAAGCTAAGTCGCCGAGTCGCGGCTGAATCGGCCCTTTGTACCATCGTGGTTCTATCTGATCGAAATATTTTCCTCTGAGACCGGGGACCGGTCCATTGGCATCGATGCGAACAATGAATTTGCCCTGCCGTGCGAGAAACAACCCTATCGGCCGTGCGAACCGAACCAAATCCTGAACGTCCCGACAATAGATGAGCCGGACGTCGGGCCACAGCTTTTTGGTGAGATGTGTCCGAAATACGAATGGATAAGCTTCTTCCTGCGTCGCGCACCAGAAACTTATGCAGCCATATTTAGCGTGATCCAGAAGCAGTTCTCGTTCAAAAGCCTTGAACGGCACGTCGGGCACAGAATTAACATCAATAATTCTAGCGTCAGCACTACCTGACATTAGATGTAACGCTGGAAGCGCAAAGAACTGTCCGCGACTGTATTTTGAAAATCCCTGGATATCTAAGATCGGCTGTGCGGCGGGCAGTGCAGAGATATTCAAATAATTGACATCCTTGTGGCCGAGCGCTTTTATAAAAAATAAGGCCGCATAGGCGCGATAATTTGGCTTCACATACCAATTGGTTACGTGGCATCGAAGCGTCGTCTCTTGACCGATCTGGAGTCTCGTGAAGATTAGGAGAATAGCCCCAACTAGTCGGCCGTCATGTTCGAGCAAATATCCGTATTTTGGAAATCCATTCGGAGTGGGATGTTTAATCAAGCACGTTAAAACATGCAGATAAAACCGGCTATCGTAGTCGAGGCCATCGCCTAAAAGATTTGCGACAGCAAAGAGATCATGCTCCGAAATCGTGCGCGAACGAATGTTCGAGAGGTGACTGAGCTTTGGGTTAAAAGCACCTTCATGCGCGGCGGCGGAGCCATCTAACGGAACCCCGTCCATGCGATTGCTGAGCGTTTCAGGCATAGGCAAGGTGTCTCTAGGGCTCTGAAGGTGATGTGATATTGACCCATAAAGCAATGAAAGGGGCTCGACAGCCGCTAAGGCCCTTTCTCGCTTTATGGCCACGTAAATCTCCCAATATTGTCGTTTATGACGTTTACCATTATATTAAGAACGCCGAATTGACCTCGCATCGTCGAGGAGCTGCGGCATTTTTGATATCGGAAGGATGCCGGATTCGCAATGAAATCCGCCGATTTTATGGTCAGTCTGATGGCAGAGATATCAGTAGGGTGGCGGAAATGTAGGCATCGGCGCGTCTCTAACTGAGCTCCTTTAGGGGTACCTCTATTAACGACGTTGCAAAACACCAAATAGCGGTCCTCGACGCGTCATCGATTTGGTGTTGAGTTAAGTTCAAATGCACAAAAGAGCATTAGATGAAAATGATTTGCAGTGTTTCTCCCCAAATATGGCGGCCCTGTAATGGCTCGCATTGTTACGCGAGTCTTTCCTGCAAGCATGATCAGCCTGCTCTCTTGATAAGCGCTGATCGCAATCTCACGCGATGACGCTTCCGAATCAACAAGGCGACCGGAAAATCGCAAAATGGCGCCAGCGGACCGTTCTTATTTACGTTATTTCTACATTTCTCGTTCTGATATTACTAATCGTCAGCTTCGTCGCTATCCGTCAGTCGCGACATGTAACAACGGAAGCTCAGCACGCGCTCGAAAGCGCTAACCAGCAAATTACTACTGCGAACGCGATCGCTGTAGCGGGACGTCAATTACCCGCTGCCGTCGCTTACAACCGCGTCAACTTCGCCACTACCAGTTATCGGCAAGATGGACAGATCGTATCTACCGCCACGCCGATATGGAAAAACAATGGAACGACGGAAACGCATAACCTAACGCTTCTGACGGCCTATGGGCTTCTTCATGGCTTTCCACTAATCATTCAGTCGGGCGATCTCTCACACAAAACGCTGCCCGTTAGCATCGCGGTAGTTGCGCCAGGGGCGGAGGTTCAAGGATCATTGATTACATTACCCGTGTCGATTCTCGATGGAATTCGTAAAAACAATCTCGTCCTTCTGATTGCGGGCATAGCGAACTATAAAGATGCTTCCGGCGGAAATCACATCACGCAGTCCTGCATGGCATTTGGTGGAGCGCCAATCGGAACTGGCGCCGACAGCGGCAACGGACAGCGTGGACTCACAACGCTTGGAGCTTGCCCGGATTACAACTGCGTTGATGAGGCATGTAGTCAAGCCAAACAACTTCAACTCGACGCAACCGAATCTCTAAAACCTACTACCGGACAGTAATCGTGACCAAAGAAGAGCAATCACCGCTCCTGTCCGCTTTGTATTTAATTCCAAACGCTCACCATATCCCTGATTGATCGTAGGACGGGCATAAGGCGGAGCTTTAGGCCAAGCGTTTCAGGTGGGGAATTACCCATACTGATACGAAAATAGACATCTTGCTGTCGCCAGAACATGTTGCTCTTTGCATGCGCCAGAAAGATTGCTCGATGACCACAGCCGCGCGCAATTTCGAGGACTTCTGAGGTCGCGTCAATTTCGTTGCCGTAGGGAATACTAAGATAATGGATTGGTTTCGATGTAAGGCGTTTGAGGATGGCGCGACTTCCACATATTTCTTCCTTCAATTCATCTGGAGAAAGAGAACGGAAAAAAATATGGCTCATAGAATGATTTCCAATCTCGACGTCATACTTCAAAAGTGATTCAATATCTTTTTGTTCAAGAAAAAGCTGAGAAGACTGGCGCAATGCGCCTTCTTCTGTCCCAATTGCCGATAGGAGGCGGAGCTTTGCTGCGTGAACGTCCGCATTGTTCATCTGAGAGACAATTTTGCCAAAAAGTTGGGCGATAGACGTCACTTGACCCGCCGGAACATCTAACAACGACAGAACGGCGTCCAAGCCCAGCTCATCAAGAACGTATGATAAAATGTTGTCGATCGGTACGACGTCAGACATGAGCGTTGTCGGATTGACAAAGAAAAGCGAAGGAGCGCCAACCGCTCGTAAGGTTGGACACGCGATATCCAGGACAGACCGATACGCATCATCGAAGGTCACAATAAGCGATTTACGCGGCAGGTGGCCTTCGAGAAGATCCGTCGGGCTTACAAAATCGTAATTCTTGGAAAAATATTTTATATGTTTCTCAAATACGTCGGGCTTAGTGGATAGGCCCAATTGATTAGTTAGCCCGCTCTCTCGCTCAGAAATGTGATGGTAGAGAACAATTGTGACGTCTCGATTCATGGCTTATCCAATGTCTTATGCCGGTTCGCGTCGAACATACTGGAAGGGTCGGCTGGCGCGCATTGGTTAATCGCAGTTCAAGCAAAAAAAAGTGTCTTTTAAGAGCGTGGAACGTCGCGTGCGGCCCGAACCCCTGCGTCATTCCAGCCATTGATCCAACGCTGGCGGTGTCGCCATACGTCTTTCCACATTGTTGCTTTTTGCCGATAAACCGAATTTCGAGTGACACTCCCCATTACACCGAAGACAAGCACGCGAGAGAGAGGCAACATGGCATATAAAAAACTGCCCAGAACGCACGCCGAATAAGACCAATGGCGCCGCATTAATGTGACACGACCAGCGAGCACTTTTATTCTCTGCTCGGTTTGGTCCGGCTCTGAAGCGCCGTCATAATGGATAATGGTGGCGGCAGGTGTAATGCTTGGCTTAGCGCCAAGCTTTGACGCACGCTCACAGAGGTCGGCTTCTTCTCCGTACATAAAGAATAATGGATCGAACCCATTTAATTCTTGCCACAACTGGCGATCGATCAGGAAAAAACATCCGCTGATCGTATGGACTTGTCGAATCGTATCTCTTCCCCAGCCTCCGTAACCTTCACTGTTGAAAACGCGACTCCTCTTTAACGAGGTCAATCCTACGGCAAAGCAGAATAGCGTCCACAGCGTGATACGGCCCCAACACGATCCGGGATTCAGTGACCCATCCGCAAATACGGTGCGACCGCCGAATATCCGGCAACTTGGGTTCGCAATTGCGAACTCGTGTAACCGGTCGATCGCACGATCAAGCACAACGGTGTCCGGATTGAGAAGGAGAAGATAGCGCCCCTTCGCGGCATATGCCGCCAGGTTATTGGCCGCTGCAAAACCCAGATTCTCTTTCTGTGCCATGACATGGAATGTGGGAAAACGCCGCGCTATCGCCTCGGCAGAACCGTCAGCGGAGGCGTTATCGACTACGAGAACCTCATAGGAGGTACTTTGGGTTTGCCGAACCACCGATCCAAGACATTCGATCGTCATATCACGCGTGCCGTAACTCACGACAATAATAGAAAGCTCAGGAGTTTCTGTGCTCGCGCCCTGGTTTTTGGCGCTGTGCATTGTGCCCGGCGCTGCTTTGTCAATCCCGACGGTCATGCTTCATGATCCCGAATTATGGACCAAATTATAGAAGTGACCGCACGCGATGCGAAGCCAAAAATCCGGAAAGTCAACCGATTTAGTATCAAGCGAATGGTTCGCCAGATTCTTGCAAAGCCGAAACGAGTTCTGTGATCTCCGTCGGCGACGTTTCACCGTGCGTTACACACGCACGAATGATTTCGCGCCCTTCAAAGGTCGCGAGGGAAACCCAAACATGGCCAGCGCGTAAGATGCGGCTGACGATAGAGCGTGCTGTGCCAATGGCCGCGGGCGGTTCAAGGCATAAAACCGCGAGCGATGAATCATTGGCGATGGTCCACCCCAGCGATAACAGTCTCTGCTTTAGCATTGCGGCAAGGGTAACCGATCGCTCGACATGCGCTGCGTAGCCCTCCCATCCTACTGTCGCTAGCGAGAGAAAAAGCCGTAATCCGAGAAAACGTCGCGACCACTGGATCGAAGTTACATAGGGATCGCGATTGGGAATGTTTGACGGCATAAAATCCGACGCAACATGAAAAGCAGATTCCAGCGCATCGGTTCGCTGAGTGATAAACATTCCGCAGCCCATGGTTGTTGCCAACCACTTATGGCCATCGATAGTGATCGAATCTGCTTCCTCGATGCCGAGGAGTAAGGGCCGGAGTTGCGGACTAGCAATCGCGGCACCCCCCCAGGCTGCGTCGACGTGATACCAAATACCTAAGCGGCGCGCGATCTCAGCACATGCGCTGAGAGGGTCAATCATCCCGGCATTGGTCGTTCCCGCAGTCGCGGCGATCATAATCGGAACGCAGCCTTGCGCTTGGTCCGCCAATATTGCACTGGCAAGAGCCTGTGCATCCATCCGACCGTGGCCATCAGTCATCACGAAACGCGCGGCGTCGCGACCTATTCCCGCTTGATGTGCAATTTTTAGCCAAGCCAAATGGCTTTCTTTCGAGACATAAAATACGGGAGATCCCTTAAAGGCTCGCGCACCCTCGGCCGCAAAACGGGGATCTGCCTGCGTCAGCGCGCAAATCAGCGCCGTGTAATTGGCTTCGGCACCTCCCGTTGTAAAATGACCGGTACTATGGTCGCTAAGGCCAGCACGTCGAGCAACGGCACGAATAACGTGTGATTCAATTTCGACTGCAGCGGGTGATGTCGTTGAGGTTGCTAACTGCGGATTGAATTCGGCGGCGATACGATCAGCGCAGCGCGCAGGGAACGACGGCATCGGATTAAATAGCCCGAAATACCGAGGATTTGTAACATGAACGAGCCCATGTTCCATTTGTGAAATCACCCACGACAATATAGCGTCGAGCGGACGCGGGTTTTCAAAATCAAATTCGCGTAGTTCATTTCGAAAGGTGCTTAGGTCAAATGTCGGCATAACGGTGCCGCGCGCGATACGTGCCGCTGCTTCGCTCAGTTCCTCTGTGAGGAAGTCGTCCACGCGTTTGCGAACATCTGACGATGGAAATAAATCAGATCCGCCCACTGTCTGTTGATTTTTCATATTGTGCAGGATGTCATTTGTTGCGTGACGCGTCTTCTCTATGAAACCCTACGCCGTCCCTCACACGCTTAGATTTAAGTGTGCTCTCGTACGGAAGAAAGTTTGGCCAAATCGAATTGCTGTGCTTTTTGCGCAGCGATGTAGGACAACCAGTTAAAATAAAAGCGAACCGCTGACTTATGCCAGCTGTGATCCAGCTTTCCTTCTACTGCAACAAGTGGAAAGCTCGTAAGTAAGTTCGCATCACGATCTCGAAGGGCTTTTTGGCGAAACGCCGACAAAATTGCTGCAGTTTCCCGATCGAAATATCCCTGCGGCAATTTTGGATAGCGCTCATTCTCGCCAGCCAGGAACGCGGCAACGTCTCTGCGGTATTCTCGCAATAGGGTATGGGGTTCATATTCCGGATGGCCTTGCACATAGACAAAAAGGCTTTTCATATCTCTGATAAATATATCCGGATCGACATTCGATGAGCGCGACAGAACTTCGTAACCATTGAAACGAAGTTCGTGCTCGCGCAGCCCGTTATAACGTGATTGTGGGATTCTCCAACGCTGGGGAATTCCAATCAAGAGTGGATGGTCGATGACCTTGGTCGAGGTGTAAACGCCGGAAAGCTTCTCATGAAACGGGTGACGCATTATACGACTGGCATGTAGTACGGCGGCATGCGCAGCAAGACACGACCAAATTGTTGACGTGGTATACTCATGCGCCCAATCAAACAATTTTGTGAGCGTCGGCCAGCAAAACTCGTCTGTTAATTGTAATGTCGTCGGTTGTCTTCCGGTTACGATTAGACCATCAACCGGCTCCGTCCATAAGTTGCTAATGTCCTCATAGTATTGGCCGACATAAGCTTGTGTTGCTGCCGACCGATTGAGTTCGGGCAATGCAAATATTCTCAGCCGGACGGCCATATTCTGCGAGGCTGCGGCAATCAGTTCGCGAAATTGCCTTTCAGTTGTTCGGAGCCCTAAGTCCTCCACATTATTGACAAGGCCAATCACCAGGGCCGGTCGGGCACGGGTACGCACACCAGTGGCCTCAAAGGTCAAGTTCTTGCTCGATCGTGACAGCTTCATTCTCGGATGCCTAATGCTGCCCACTTGAATGGCTGGCGTCAGCGGTGGCGGCATCTAATGCTTGCTCAATGTCGTCGATTATATCGTCGATGTGCTCAATACCAACACTCAGTCGAATCATCTCCGGCCGAACGCCGGCTTTTTCCTGTTCGATCGTCGACATCTGCCGGTGGGTCGTTGACGCTGGATGGCACGCTAGACTTTTCACGTCGCCCAAATTTACCAACCGCTTAATCAGCTGTAGTGCGTTATAAAATTTTCGTCCCCCTTCGTATCCACCACGAACGCCAAACGTCAGCAAAGAACATGCGCGGCCGCCGAGATATTTTTCTACAAGGGGATGATAGGGATTGTCGGAAAATCCGGCGTAATCCACCCATTCGACGCGTGAATCTGCACGCAAAAATTCTGCAACGCACCTTGCATTATCGACATGGCGATCCATCCGGACACCAACCGTTTCGATCCCTTGGAGCAACAGGAACGCGCTTAGCGGCGACAAAATAGATCCCGTCGTTCTCATGAATACGCTACGGCAACGCCCGATATAGGCTGCGCGCCCGAAATGTTCCACGTAGTTTAGGTCGTGATATGACGGGTCTGGCGTGGTGAACATGGAAAACCGGCTTGGATGGTCGGACCACGGGAAATTTCCGCTATCGACGATGAGTCCTCCAAGCGTTGTTCCATGCCCCCCCAAGAATTTCGTCAGTGAGTGGACAACGATGTCGGCTCCATACTCGATTGGGCGAAGCAGAAGCGGTGTGGCAACCGTATTATCGACAATTAGGGGCACTCCATTCCGATGAGCGACCGTAGCGAGGCCTTCGATATCGCAGATATTTCCGGCCGGGTTGCCGACGCTTTCGCAATAGATTCCCCTCGTATCTTTATCAATAAGCTTTTCAACGGCGTTGGGGTGATCTGTTTCCGAGAATCGCGTGGTAATTCCGAACCGCGGTAAAATGTGAGCAAATAGCGTGTGGGTTGTCCCATAGAGTTTAGGAGTAGATACGATATTGGTTCCCATTTCCGTGAGGTTAAGGACTGCGTAATGCAATGCCGCTTGCCCGGAACTCACCGACAATGCATCCACTCCGCCTTCGAGCTCCGCAACGCGTTGTTCGAGCACCCGATTGGTTGGGTTGCTGATTCGACCGTATCGATACCCTTCAACTTCAAGATTGAAAAGCGCTGCCCCATGTTCCGCACTATCGAATGCGAATGCAGCAGTTTGATAGATGGGAACCGCGACGGCCTTTGTCGTGGGGTCGTTGTCATAGCCCGCATGGATAGCGATCGTTTCTCGTCGAAGACGAGGCGTTCTATCGTCGGGTTTTGGTGGCAACATCTTTTTCGCTCAATTCTTCAACTCCGTAGAACTCGTATCACAGCTTTGACTATCAATTATTAACGGCGACACGCCATTAACGTTAATGCTAGACGTGAATCGAACGTCCGAGAAGCTCAACTACGCAGCCCCCATGGCATATTCTAAATTCAATGACTTAATGCGATAATGTGTAGGTTGTTAAAACTGGTGGCGATTAACTTTTAGCGGTATTGGTAAAACGTGACCACACCAAGCCAGTCCAAGTCGCGCGCAATGTGGCTCCGCGCCCTAGAACTGACTGCGCCGCTCCTACAAAATAGCCAACTGACTTTCCCTTCGCTCATTGAAGGTCTTGCCGACAAATTCGGTGATGCCCCTGCTCTTATTTCTGACTCCGAGCGCTTGACCTATCACAGCTTGGCAGCACGATCGTCTCAATATACGGCGTGGGCATTACGACAAGGGCTCGGTAAGGGCGATGTTGTATGCCTCATTATGTCGAATCGGCCTGAATATGTGGCGATCTGGCTCGGAATAACTCGTGTCGGCGCCATTGTTTCACTCATCAATACGCACCTTGACGGTACCGCACTCGCGCATGCATTGGAACTCGCAGCGGCGCGGCACATCATTATGGGCGCTGAATATGCCGATAGGATCGATAATATACCGCCCCTTAAAATTCCGATTTCGTATTGGATTTATGGACCTACAGATCTGCCCCTTCGTCGTATTGACGAAGATCTCCTCCAGTATGGCGAAGTCGATCTTAGTAGGTTGGAATACCAGAGACCGCGCAATGCGGATATCGCGCTCCACATTTATACATCTGGTACTACGGGGTTACCAAAGGCGGCCAAGATTAGTCATTTCCGGTTATTGCAGTGGAGTTATTGGTTTGCCGGAATGATGGACGTACGCCCAAGCGATCGAATGTATAATTGCTTGCCGATGTATCATAGCATTGGCGGCATCGTCGCTATTGGGGCGATCCTAGTTTCGGGCGGAAGTGTCTTAGTCCGACAGCGTTTCTCCGCGTCCCGCTTTTGGGACGACGTCTTTGAGTGGCAGTGCACTCTCTTTCAGTATATCGGCGAACTTTGCCGATATCTCGTCAGTGGTCCGCCACATCCGCTCGAGACTAGCCACCAGCTCCGATTGTGTTGCGGCAATGGTCTCCAGATCGAGGTGTGGCATGCGTTTCGGCAGCGCTTTCACATCCCACAAATTCTTGAATTCTATGCCGCAACAGAAGGAAATTTTTCGCTGTTTAATTGTGAGGAAGTGCCGGGGGCAATCGGGCGAATACCGTCTTTCCTATCGCACCGTGCATCTATCGCGCTAATTAAATGTAATATCGATACTAATGAACCGATACGAGGCACAGATTCGTATTGCATGCGCTGCAGCGTCAACGAAGTTGGCGAAGCCATCGGACAGATTCCAAGTAATGATGAAAGTCTAATTGGCCGGTTCGAGGGTTATACCAACACAGAGGATTCCGAAAAAAAGATTATCCGAGATGTCTTCTCGATTGGTGACGCATGGGTTCGAACCGGTGATCTCATGAGAAAAGATGAACACGGATACTTTTATTTTGTAGACCGCATCGGCGATACGTTTCGATGGAAAGGCGAAAATCTATCGACCATAGAAATCGTCACCGTTATCGCAGCTTGCACCGGCGTAATCGACGCGGTCGTTTACGGCGTGGCGATTGACGGAGTAGAGGGCCGCGCCGGTATGGCTGCCCTCGTAACTTCAGCAGATTTCAATCTCAATGATTTTCGACAGCAGCTCAACGAACGTCTGCCGAACTATGCCCGTCCGATATTTCTACGCTTCTGTCGTTCAATCGAAATAACCGAAACGTTTAAACTTAAAAAGCAATTGCTGATACGCGACGCGTATCACGTGCCACTCATTGACGACCCGATTTTTATCGATGACCCGGAGAGTGAAACTTATATTCCGTTCGGTGCTGAGCTCTACGAGCGCTTTCGTAAGGGCCAAGGGTGGCTATGAGTAATTTTCGCCGGGGATTCTAAGCCGTGCTGCCAGCGTCAACTGTCAGGACCGTGCCCGTAATATTTTTTGCCTTTTCGCTGATCAAGTACTCGACAGCACTCGCAACATCATCGACCTCGGCAAGCCGCCGTAAGGCCGCGCGTTGCACGACTTTATTCCGCTGAAGCCCACGAAGGCCATGCGTCATATCGGTATCCAAAAATCCTGGTGCGATAGCGTTGACGGTTATACCGAGTGGACCGATTTCCCGCGCAAGCGAACGCGTAAAGCCCATCATCGATGCTTTTGTTGCTGCGTATCCTGCAAGCCCTGCGTACCCAGTCGTACTCACGATCGAACTGATATTGATAATCCGCCCGCCTCCGTCAACCATCATAGAGCGCACGACGTATTTCGTTAGAATAATTGGCGATATGGTATTGAGCTCGACCATGCTTCTGATGTCCTTATCTGGCATCGTCGCCAAAATACCACTGAAGCCACATGCCGCATTATTCACTAGGGCGTATATCGGCCCGAATTCCTTTCGGAGGTTCTTGACCAAGAGCGGAATATTTTCGACAGCACGCAAATCGAACGATCGGAAATGAAGCAGTTTCGGTTTATCTGACCGTTCAATCGACTTTGCCGCAGGCTGCATGGCCTCGTGACGCGCGATTACGATAACTTGATAACCGGCATCAACCAGTTTGGTCGCAATTGCGAAGCCGAGACCTCGGCTTCCACCAGTTACGATGACGTTAAACATTGGCGCGCGCGACCTTACCTGATGCGCCGACATTGATCGACGATACGAAACGAATTGCGGCAGGAACTTTGTACGGGGCGAGTTCTTCGCGACACCATTCGAGTATTTGTGTTTCGAGTGTTTTAAGATCGCAAGGTGATCCGCCAATGTCGGACGCGGGCGCGGCGACAACATCAGCAACGACGATTGCTCCGACGATGGAATTTCGTCGCGCTTTGACCAATGACATCCGAACTCGCGGATGGCGGTTAATAACCGCCTCAACGTCTTCTGGGTAAACCTTCATGCCGCCGACGTTGATAACCCCGCCGCGCCGACCCACGAAATAATAACGGTCTCCTCGTAATTCCACCATGTCGCCGGTGTCAACGAAGCCTTGGTCGCTTGCAATACGATCGCCCTCGTTGCCGAGGTAGCCATTGGCAACGCGCGGCGATCGAATTCGAAGAGAACCGCTTTCGATCTTCAACTCGACGCCTCTTTCGTGTCGCTGAATTATACTGGCTGGGAAGCCGGCGAAACCATCAATGACATCGAAAGCTACGCCAGCTTCAGTTGAAGCGAATGCATGACTTATTTTTGCTGACGGATAGAAAGTACGAAGGCTATCGAGAATCGTTTGGTCGGCAATTTCGCCGGACAAGCGTATATATTGGGGATTAATACGGTGCTTCATCGGGCTAAGGAGAACACGCCGCCAATGGGACGGAGTTCCGGAAATCCGCGTAACGCCATTCGTGCCCGCACGGACCAGAAAGTCGCCCACTGATTCGGACGCATCTGAGAGAACGATCGACGCTTGGCCCAGAAGCGCACGAAGAAGAATCTGCAGGCCACCATAACGACGAATGTCGTAAAACGTGCTCCATACAGTCGGGACTTCTGGGGTTTCGTCGTTCGTAATCGCCCCCATCAGACTTGATAACGTATGCGAAACGAGCTTCGGAAGACCGCTGGTACCTGAGGTGAGAAGTACCCATTCGGTCTCGTAACTTTTACTGTGCTCGTACGAACCGGAAACGACGCGCGGACCGCAAATGATGCGTTCGACATTAAGCGCCGCTGTTTCTGGAGACAGATGATCAGATATAACCGCATCGATGGTTGCGACGTCGAGGATTGACGAAATATGCTCAGAGGGCAATCCTGGTGGACAAAGAACTAGACGTTGCGCAACCCCGTCGAGCTCAATGAGCGCCAAAGCAGTCGTCAGTTGATCGCTTGTTGCGATAAGGACGTTGCGTCCTTTAAGCTTTTCGAGGTGATTACCGATAATCGACCCGTCACGCAATTCATCCAACGTTACTCGGACACCCCGATCCGCAAGAAAACGTCCTGGTGGGTGACCTACATAGGTCAATTCCCATAGAGAATGAAATTCAAGGTGCGGCATCTTCGTATAGCTTAATAAAATCGGCCAAAGTTATTGGAAACTGGATATTTTCCGTAGCTGCGAATGGATCGCAACCTAACTTATCCTCGAGACGTGTAACGATAATTGCAAAACACAATGAATCGAGACCAGATTCGAGGAGTATTAAACCGTCAGACAGCTCGGCTAACTGGCGATTTTGTGCTTTGGCCACCTCCGCAAATTGAGAGAGAACCGTTGCCCTTACCGACATTGTGGTCCCTTAAAACCGAAGCTCGATCGAACTGATTGTTAATTACGGTTAACATACTACCGGCGCGGCACATACATCATCCCAACTCTTTCTATAGTAATTGTTAATTAATATGTTAATCAGTATTAACGACGCGGTCCGTATTGCGCTGCGGTAAAATTGTATCCGCCGTCATTCAAGGTTAATTAACCAAGCTCGCAGACACTGGAGGCACCCTAAGCGAGGTGATTCCTTGTTTGTAACCAATCGCAGCCTGCTCGAAATCGTATCACGTTCGCGGCTTTCTCCGCGAATTTCCCCGTGCCTCTGCGCCGTTTTCGCCGCGGCGACGCTGGCACTGTCGGGCTGCAGTAGCTCGCCCTTCGCGCGCAAATCAGATGCTCCGACGGTCACTGCGGCGCAGCAGGTTGCTGACGCGGCGCAACGCGCCGCTGAAGAGAAAAAGCCCGCGCTCGCGCGTGGCGATGATGCGGTGACGCGCGGCGATTTCGCCGCCGCCGCCGCGTTCTACCGGAGCGCGCAAGAGGCCGATCCGAAAGCCCAGGCGCCGTTGCGGCGCCTGGGCGCCGCCGAGCTCGCGCTCGGCCAATACACCGAGGCTTACGAGACCTATCACGCGCTGCAGGAGATCGTACCCGACGATTCCGAAGCCGCTTTCCGCATGGGCGAGCTCGTGCTGATGCGGGGATCGCCGCAGGCGGCGATCGATCAATTCACCATCGCGCTTAGCACGCGTAAGGACGATCCCGCGCTCTACAGCGTTGTCGGCGTGGCCTATAGCATGATGGGCAAATACGACCTCGCCGTTCGCAGCTACCAGGCCGGCCTGAAGTTGGTCCCTGATCACCAGGGCTTGCGCAACAATCTCGGCCTGGCACAGTTCCTCGCCGGCGACAGCAAGGCCGCGATCCAGACCTTCACCGATCTCGTCGCGCTGCCGGATTCGAAGCTGCGCTACCGGCAGAATCTCGCCTTCATCTACGCGGTGAATGGCGACATGGCGAAGGCGCGCGAGATCGCCGGTAAGGATGTTGATATCGCCACGCTTGACAGCGACCTGAAGAATTTTCGCGCCCAGCAGAAGCCGGATGGCGTCGTCATCGGCGACGACCGCACCATGATGGGCATCCATCTCAGCCGCGACGCCGCCGCGCAAACCCTGACCGCGACGGTCGCCGCCGACCAGCAACGCCAGGTTGCGGCCGACGCTGCTGCCGCGGAAGCCGCCAGGGCCCAGCAAGCCGCAGCCGACACCGCCGCCGCGGAGGCCGCCAAAACCCAGCAAGCTGCAGCCGACACCGCAGCCGCGGAGGCCGCCAAAACCCAGCAAGCTGCAGCCGACACCGCAGCCGCGGAGGCCGCTAAGGCCGAAACCCACCCCCAGGTCGGCGAGCAAGTCGCGGCCGCCGAAGCCTCGGACGCCCAGCAATCCCTAGAGGCCGACAAACTGGATATGCCAGAGGCCGCTGCTAGTTTTTCATCAAACGCCGTGCCGGATCGATCGGAAACACCGCAAGCAGTGTTGGGCCGGCCGATACCTCTAGTCGTGGCTTTGGCTCCAATCCCCGCCACCCGAAACCAATTGCAGGGATCAATAAATAAAAACGCTGCCTCAAATAAAGCGGCAACTCTCACTCTCCGAACTTGTATTCCGACGCTAATCCTTCCGCTTCAAAAGGCGGCGTCACGGACGGCGCGGCGTGCCAAACCAAAACCGGTACTGGTTAAGAACGCGTCCGAAGTTCAAGTAAGCAATAGAGTGTCGATTTACATTCCTTCTAGTTCTCGGGGTCCTGGCTTCTTTCTTCAGTTACCACGCGCGCCGATTCAAGCAAATCGTCTATAAAAAATATTGTGTCTGGCTTTTCCAGCGTAATATTTGTCGAAATTTACTAAGGCCACGCAGAGATACCTTCAGATTCAAATCGGCTATCGTAGTTTGGCTCCAACGTGAGCATAGCGATCCGCGATATCTTTCAACCTTACGTGAAGCTGTTGTTGCTGACGAACGAAGTTTTGATCGGCTTGATCAACTTGTTCAATTTGATCTGTTTGTTCGACTTGAACATGATTCGCCTGGACTAAAAAATTAGAAATAAGATTCCTGATAGCGCCAGCAATATTTGCGAATGACATTACGCTCTCCTTAGCTGCATGCGCCGCAAGTCCGTTACACTTTATCAATAATTTCACGGACGCTTGTGACAAAATCAGGAAAAACAGTTGTAAGAAAATCCGACAGTGCGTAACGGAATCTTCGACGCGACATTGCGGCCAAATATCTAGCTTCAACCGCGCGCCGGCCAAGTTAGCCAGGAGAATTCGGAGTTTATTTCTTCGGCCTATTTCAAAGGCTTCGCGACTGGCGGGCTGTTTTTGGTACGGACCTGGTATTTGTGAAGGATCGCAATGAATTGCAAAGTATGTTCGCGCGATAGCGGATCGTCCTTGTATATGCCGTCAATTATATTGGCGATGGTCAAAGACGCGTTCTTGAGATGATCACTAACAGTCTCGCGCCAACTGCGCCGCGTTAATTCAGCAACTTGCATCCCCGTGAACACAACGTTATCAGCTAATTCTTGTAAGCACGGTTTGGGAATTGATTCGGTATAAACGCCGCGGCGGCGAAGCTGCCTCACAAGCTCCAGCCTGCTCGTAAATCTGATCGAAACCACATAGTCGAGAAAGATCCCTGGAGCCATTAGCAGGTTTTTTAGAACGTTGATCATCACTCAGCACCCGACTAACGCTCTCGTTGCCGTGACAGCTGGCATCTTGGTTACCTTCGCTAGAACACCCAAACAATAGACTAGGGTCTGGACTCACAACTTGATCCAATAGAGTGCGCCGACGAGAGCTGTGGCAGCAAGGAAGTTTTGGGGAAGTTTATCGAAGAGCATCGCGATGCGGGTCGCCTGGTTTTGCTCCCTCCTTTGCGCCAGCAGCGGCGCGGTGGGCTTTGACGATGGTGCTATCGATCAGGTGCAGACTGTCGCTTGATTTGGCGGCCAGCGTCTCGAACACCCAGCGCTAGATGCTGCACTCCGTCCAACGGTTGAAACGGTTATAGGCCGTCATATTAGGGCCCATAGCGTTCCGATGAATCCTGCCATGGAATGCCCGTGCGCAACACGTAGAAGATCGCGTTCACGATCTTGCGGTCATCCACCCGACCGCTGCGTCGCGCCGCCGGCAGCAACCGCGCCAAGATCGTCCATTCCTCATCGCTCAGGTCAAACCGCAGGATCCACCTCCAACCAGGCTGAATCACGCCTTCTCATCTCATTCAAGAGCTTACTGGGTACAGACCCTAAGCCGAAGCTTTCACCTACGTCACCGGAAGGTGTGCGATGCCGCCGAGTTATCTCTTATTTAGTTTCACGCTGGGGCGGCATGCCGAACCGGACCAAGATCGCGCTTACCGTGCCGCCCGATAAGGTGTGCGAGCTGATTTAAAGTTTCGCTTCGCCGGCCGGGGGATTAGGCTCGACGGCAGGCTGTCGGGGAGTCGGGCATGAAAGGCGCGTGAGGGGAATGCTGTTCACCCCCGGCACCAATCTCCTGGCGCGACTTGCGCTCATCGTCCTGGTCCTGGCCGGGTTTGGCGCCATTGGCGTCGCCTTTTCGCTGCCGGCGGTCGATTACTGGACCCATATCGGCCTCATCCAGGATCAGCCGGTGCCGTTCAGCCATAAGCATCACGTCGGCGGGCTCGGCCTCGATTGCCGCTACTGCCACCAGACGGTCGAGACCTCCGCCAATGCCGGCATGCCGAGCAGCGATACCTGCATGAGCTGCCATTCGCAAATCTGGACCAACGCTCCGATGCTGGCGCCGGTGCGCCAAAGCCTCGCCGACAAGACGCCGCTGGTGTGGAACCGCGTCGACGACATCCCGGATTACGCCTATTTCGACCACAGCATCCATGTCGCGAAGGGCGTCGCCTGCGAGACCTGCCACGGCCGCGTCGACCGGATGCCGCTGATGCAGAAGGTGCACAGCATGAATATGGGCTGGTGCCTCGACTGCCATCGCGACCCGGCGCCCAATTTGCGCCCGCATGACGCCGTCTTCGCCATGGGCTGGCAGCGCGACGTCGCGACGCCCACGCCGGCGGCGCTGCTCGACGCCTACCACGTCCATCTCACCGGCCTCACCGATTGCACCACGTGCCACCGATGAGCGGCAATCACAGCCACGATCCGGTTCTGGAAGCGATGGGTGCCGAGCCGCTCGACCGTCGGCGTTTTCTCCAGATGATGAGCGCGACGCTCGCTGCCGCCGGCATCGGCCCGGGCGATCCGCCGCCGCGTGACATCGTGCCCAATGTCATTGCCGATCCCGCCACCACCGCCACCGCCGAGGCGCGCTACGCCACCGCGATCGAGCTCGGCGGCTACGCGGAAGGCGTGCTGGTGCGCCACCAGGGCGGCCGTCCGATCCAGGTCGAGGGCAATCCCGATCATCCGGCGAGCCGCGGCGGGTCGAGCAGCGTCGCCCAGGCGGCGATTCTCGATCTCTACGATCCGGCCCGCGCCCAGGCGCTGGTCTTCGACGGCCGCATCCGCGACTGGCCGGATTTCCAGCGCGCCATCGGCGAGGCGCGCGCGGCGCTGATGCCCGGCAAGGGCTTGCGGATCTTGAGCGGCCACGTCACGGCGCCGAGTCTGCGGGCGCAAATCGCCGATCTCGCAAAAGCCTATGGCGATGTGCGCTGGCATCGCTGGGAGCCGGCCGGGCACGATAATGCCTGGCAGGGTGCCGCTCTCGCCTATGGCCGGCCGCTCGAGATCATCCCGCGCATCGATAAGGCGAAAGTGATCTTGAGCGTCGACAGCGACCTGCTCGATTTCGCTCCCGGCCGGCTCTCATTTGCCCGCGATTTTGCCGCCGGGCGCGGCGCCGGCAACCGACTCTATGCGCTGGAAAGCTCGCCCAATTTGACCGGCGCCGCAGCGGATCATCGCCTGGCACTGGCGCCGGACCGGATCGAGATCGTGCTGCGCGCGCTGACGGGCTCGCTCGGCGCTGGCCCGGCCTCTCCCGCTCCGGTCGAATTCAATACATGGATCGCCGCAGTGGCGGCGGATTTGAACGGCAACCGTGGCGCGGCGTTGCTCCATGCGGGCCCTGGCCTACCGCCGGCGCAGCAGGCGATTGTGCAGGCGATCAACGCCAAGCTCGGCGCACCGCAAATCCTGATCGAGCCCTTGGGCGGCGATCCCGGATCGCTTGCCGAACTGATGGCCGATCTCGCAGCCGGCAAGGTCGGTATGCTGGTGATCTTGGGTGGTGACCCGGCCTATACAGCGCCCATCGATCTCGATCTTGCCGGCGCCATCCGCCAAGCGAATTTCAGCCTCTATCTCGGCGCCTATCGTGATCAAACCGCGAAGGCGTGCCATTGGCATGTGCCGGAAGCGCACCCCTTCGAAGCCTGGGGCGATGCGCGCGCCTTTGACGGAACGGCGACCATCCTGCAGCCGCAGACCAAGCCGCTGTTTGGCGGCCGCTCGGCGATCGAATTGCTGGCGGCGCTGCAAGGCACGCTCGACCCCGACGGCGCCGCGATTGTCCGAGCGCAATGGCGCGAACATTTGGCGAGCGATTCGGATTGGTCGGCGGCGCTCCGGCAAGGCGTCGTGCCGGGGAGTGCCGCGCCGCCGGTCACCGCCGCGATCAAGTCCGATTTGTGGGACCGTCTGCCGGCGGCGATTCCCGCCGGCAGCGGGTTGACCGCGATCTTCCGTCCCGACCCCGCCGCCTATGACGGCCGCTTCATCGGCAATGCCTGGCTGCAGGAATTGCCGCGGCCGCTGACCCGTATCACCTGGGACAATGCCGCGCTGCTCGGCCCGGCGACGGCGCAGCGGCTCGGCGTCGCGGATGGCGACATCGTCACGCTGGCGACGGGCGATGACGGGCTGCGCGCGCCAGTGCTGGTCGCCGCGGGCCAAGCGGAGGATTGCGTGACCCTGCCGCTCGGCTATGGCCGCGTCATCGGCGAGAACCCGGCATCGGCGGTGGCCTTCATCGCCGAAGGCTTCGACATCCGGCCGTTGCGCGCCAGCAACGCGCTATGGCAGCGCACCGGGATCGAGCTCGCGAAAACCGGCACGCGCTACGCCTTTGCCTCGACGCAGCATCACCACACCATGGAAGGCAATGATCTCTTGCGCCGCGTCGCGTTTGCCGAGGCGGCCCAGCCCGCCGCGCATGAGGTCGCCAGCTCGCTCTACACGCCGCACGATTATCCGGGGCGCGCCTGGGGCATGGCGATCGATCTCTCATCCTGCATCGGCTGCGGCGCTTGCGTTACCGCCTGCCAGGCCGAGAACAACATCCCCGTCGTCGGCAAGGCGGAAGTCGCGCGCGGCCGCGAAATGCAGTGGCTGCGTGTCGACGCCTATGAATTCGGCGAGGGATCCAGCGCCGAAGCGGCGTTCCAGCCAGTGCCCTGCATGCATTGCGAGAACGCGCCCTGCGAGGTGGTCTGCCCGGTCGAGGCCACCTCGCATGACAGCGAGGGCGTCAACGCCATGGTCTATAACCGCTGCGTCGGCACGCGGTTTTGCGCCAATAACTGTCCCTACAAGGTGCGGCGCTTCAATTTCTTCGGCTATGCCGAGGAGGAGCAGCGCGACCCGCATTCGCGCAACTCGGACGTCACGGTGCGCTCGCGCGGCGTGATGGAGAAGTGCACCTATTGCATCCAGCGCATCCGCAAGGCGGAGATCGCCGCCGATATCGGCGACCGCCCGGTCAGGGACGGCGAGGTGGTCACCGCCTGCCAGGCCGCCTGCCCGACCCAGGCGATTGTCTTTGGCGACATCAACGACCCTGCCAGCGCGGTGCGCCGGCGCAAGGGCGATCCGCGCGATTACCTGCTGCTGGGCGAGTTGAATACCCGCCCGCGCACCTCTTATGCGGCGCGCGTGCTCAACCGCAACCCAGCGATCAAGGAGGGCTGAGCCGGATGCGCCGCGATTCCGTGCAGACTGCCACCGCCATCGCCGAGCAGGTTTCCGCCATCGCGCTGACGCGGCCGACTGGGCTTTACTGGTGGGCGGGGTTCAGCGTTTCGTTGGCACTGCTCCTGCTGCTCACCATCGCTATCGGCACACTCTTCATCGCCGGCGTCGGCATCTGGGGCATCGACATGCCGGTGGCCTGGGGCCTCGCCATCGTCAACTACGTCTGGTGGATCGCTATCGCCAGCGGCGGCACGCTGATCTCGGCGATCTTCTATCTGCTCGGCTCGGAATGGCGCACGCCGATCACCCGCATCGCCGAATCGATGATGGTCTTCGCCGCCGCCTGCGCCGGGCTCTTCCCGATTTTACATCTCGGCCGGCCCTGGCTGTTCTTCTGGCTCTTTCCCTATCCCGCGACCATGCAGACTTGGCCGCAATTCCGCAGCCCGCTACTGTGGGATTTCGTCGCCATCATGGTCTATGTGATGGCCTCGGTGCTGTTCTGGTATCTCGGATTGCTGCCCGATCTGGCGACATTGCGCGACCGCGCGACCGGCCGCTTCGCCCAGTTCTGTTATGGCCTCGCGGCGCTAGGCTGGCGCGGCTCGGCACAGCATTGGCGGCATTACCGCGTGCTCTATTTGCTATTCGCCGGGCTGCTGACGCCGACGGTGGTCTCAATCCACAGCATCGTCGGCTTGGATTTCGCTGCCGGAATGACGCCGGGCTGGCACTCGACCGAATTCCCGCCCTTCTTCGTCTTCGGCGCCATGTTGTCGGGATTCGGCATGGTGACGGCGCTGGTGATCGTCATCCGCCGCTTCTATGGGCTCGCCAACCTCATCACGCCGCACCACCTCGACATCCTGGCCATGATGCTGCTCGCGAGCAGCGTCGCCATCGGCTACGCGTATGCGATGGAGGTCTTCGCCGAGCTCTACAGCGCGGATGTCTTCCATCATCACACGGTTATCGCGCGGCTGATCGGCCCCTTCGCGCCGTTTTTCTGGGCGACCGTGCTACTCAATGTGTGCGTGCCGCAATTGTTGTGGTCGCGGGTTTTACGTCGCGCACCGATGCCGCTCTTTGCGATCTGCATCGCGGTCATGATCGGCATGTGGATCGAGCGCTATCTTCTGGTGGTGACCAGCCTGGCGCAGGATTTCATGCCCTCGGCCTTCGGCTCCTATTGGCCGACATTCTGGGATTGGGCGACGACGCTCGGGAGCTTCGGTCTTTTCTTCACCGGCATCCTCCTCTTCCTGCGCTTTCTCCCCATCGTCGCGATGAGCGAGATGAGCGCGATGCGGCGCGAGCGGGAGAAGCGCGCATGAGCCGCATATTGGTCGCCGAGTTCGACCATCCCGACGCTATCCTCGCGGCGGCCCAGGCCTTGCGCGCGCATGGCATCATCCTGGGCGACGCCTATACGCCCTATGCGATCCCCGAGCTCGAGCCGATGATCGCGGCGCGCCACTCCATCCTACCGACCATCGTGTTTTGCGGTGGCGTCGCCGGATTGCTGGCCGGCGCCGCCACGCAATATTGGCCCTCGGCGGTGCTCTATCCGCTCAATATCGGCGGCCGGCCGCTGGCGTCCTGGCCCGCCTTCGGCCCGATCCTGTTCGAGGGCACGGTGATCGGCGCGGTGCTGGCGGGGTTTTTCGGATTTCTGCTGCTCGCCCGGCTGCCACGCTTCTACGACCGGATATTTGCGGCGCCCGATTTCGCCCGCGCCAGCAGCGATCGCTTCTTCCTCGCCGTCCCGCTCGGCAATGGGCGCGATGCCAGAACGCGGGTGACGCGGCTGCTCGGCGCCAGCAAGCCGGTCGCCATCCATGAGCTGCCGCCATGAGGCTGCGGCGCTGGGCCCCGGCCGTGCTGGCGCTCGCCGCGCTCTTTCTCGCGGCGTTCCAGGACATGAGCGACCAGGACAAGACCTCGCCCTATCCCGGCGATGCGCCGGCGCCGCTGCCCGGCACGGTCCCCCGCGAAACCGCGCTTCCCGTGCCGGCGCTCTCTCTCGCCCTCGTCCAGCGTGGACAGCAGCGCTTCGACATCGAATGCGCGCCCTGCCACGGCCGCAGCGGCGCCGGCAACGGCATGGTGGTGCAGCGCGGATTTCCGCAGCCGCCCGATCTCGCTTCACCTGCGCTGGTCGCCTTGCCGAGCCGGCAGCTCTACGACGTGATCGGCAACGGCTATGGCGCGATGTACGGCTTTGCCGGCCGCATCGCGCCGCAGGATCGCTGGGCCATCGTCGCCTATCTCCGCGCCTTGCAGCAAAGCCAGAGCGTCGACCCGGCGAGCCTGACCCCGGCGCAGCGGGAGCAGCTCAAATGAGCGCGACCCGCGCTTTACACCTGCCGCTGTCGCGCCCGATGGTTTGGTCGCTCGGGATCGGTGCGCTCGGCCTGCTCGGCTGCGCAATCGGGCTGGCACTTGCGCCGCAAGCGCTGGCGCGGGCTTGGCTCGGCGCCTTCGTCTTCGGCGCGAGCATGCCGCTGGGCGCACTGGCGCTGCGCGCGTTTGGACCCCTCAGTCGCGGGCGCTGGGTTGCGCCGCTGCAGCCGGTGCTGGACGCAAGCGCGACGACGCTGCCGGTGCTGGCGCTCGCTCTTATTCCTGTGCTGATCGCCACGCCCTGGCTCTATCCCTGGACGTTGCCGGCGAGCCCCTCGCATTCGCTTTATCTCAATTTGCCGTTCTTCGTGCTGCGCAGCATTGTCTATGTCGCGATCTGGACCGGACTCTGGCTCGGCCTGCCGCGCCGCGCGCCGTCGCCGGCGGCATTGATCCTGCTGCTGTTCAGCCTGAGCTTCGCCGCTATCGATTGGGTGATGTCGCTCGATGCGCCGTGGAGCTCGTCGGTCTTCGGGCTGCTGGTCAGTGCGGCGTGGTTCTCGATCGCCCTCGCGGCGGCGATCCTGCTTTATATCGCCGGCGGCAAGACCGAGCGCGGGACGCTACAGGCGCTCGGCACCATGCTGTTCGCCGCGACGCTGATCACCGCCTATCTCGCCTTCATGCAATTCCTTATCGTCTGGGAAGAGAATTTGCCCGACGAGATCGTCTGGTACGCGCGGCGCCTGACCGCGCCGTGGGGCGTCGTGCTGGGCGCGAATATCCTTTGTCAATTCATCGCGCCCTTCCTGCTGCTGCTGTTCCGCAGCGCCAAGCAGAGCCCGCGCGGGCTCGGCCTTGCCGCGACGGCAGCGCTATTCGGTGGCTGGCTCGGATTCCTGTGGCTCGTCGGTGGAGATCAGAGCGCCTGGCTCGATCTGGCGGCTCTGCTGACGCTGGTCGGGGCGATGGCCGCCGCGTTCCTGCGGCCGGGAGAGCCGCGATGAGCGACAAGCCCAAAACCCGCTGGGGTTACGAACACAAGGACGTCGAGCCGCGCCTGCTCGGCATTATCGCGCTCAGCCTCACCGGTTTTCTTATTTTGTCGGCAGGGATGCTGCTGGTCGTCTTCCCGCATTCCATAAGCCGCCATACGCCCTTGGACCAGCCGCCCTCGCCGGCGCCGCAATTGCAGGTCGATCCGGCAGCCGACCTGGCGCGCTTCCGCGCCGTCGAGGATCAGCGCCTCTCGACCTATGGCTGGGCCGATTCCGTCCATCGCCGCGCGCATATCCCGATCGACGAGGCGATGCGACGCGTCGCTGCCACCGGCATCGCCGATTGGCCCAAAGCCTCCGGTGACGTGCCATGAGGAAGTTCATGCTCGCCGCGTTCATGAGCCTTTTCGCGGGACACGCCTGGTCGCAATCGATGCTGACCCCGGCGGATTTTTCTGGCCTCGCGGTCGCCCAGCGCCTCGGCGACACGCTGCCGCTCGACGTGGTCTTGCGAGACGAAAACGGCAACGCTCTGCGCCTCGGCGATATCCTGCGCGGCAAGCCGTTGCTGCTGTTCCTGGGATATTTCCACTGCCCCAATCTCTGCGGCATCGAGCGGCGATCCATGGTGGAGCGGCTCGACAGTCTCGATCTCGCGGCAGGCAAGGATTTCGACGTGGCGGTGGTGAGCGTCGATCCGCGCGAGACCGCCGCCGATGCCAGCGAGGCCAAAGCGGCCGACCTTGCCCTCTATACGCGACATCGGGCCGGAGCCGGCTGGCATTATCTCTCGGGCGACGCCGCGAGCCTAGCAAGAGTGGCCCAGGCGGCGGGCTTTCCCTACCGCTACGATGCGTCGATCGACCAATACGCCCATCCGATCGGGCTTATCCTGGCGACGCCCAGCGGCGTCCTCGCCCGCTATATCCAGGGCGTCGACTACACCGCGCGCGATCTGCAGCTCGGTCTGTTCGAGGCGGCGCGCGGCACAATCAGCGCGCCGGCAGCCCGGCTGCTGCTGCTTTGCTACCACTACGATCCGGCGGCGGGACGCTACGATCTCGCGGTTGGCGACGCGCTGCGCTGGCTGGCGGCGGCTAGCGTCGGCGGCTTCGCGCTGCTGCTCTTGCTGCTCGCGCGCAAGCGGCGGGGCGCCTGAGCATGTTCAATCTCCTGCCGCAAGCCGGAAGCCTGGCGCATGAGGTCGATAATCTTTTCATCGGCGAACTCATCATCGCGGGCCTGATGCTCGGCCTCGTCTTCGCGCTGCTGCTGGTCTATTGCATCAAGTATCGCAGCGGCAGCGGCGCCAGCCGCGCCAACCAGGAGGAGAAATCCTGGGTCATCGAGATCGGCTGGACGACGGCAACGCTGGTCGCCTTCATCGCGTTGTTCTTCTGGGGCGCCGATCTCTATGCCCGGCTCTATGAGGCGCCACCTAACACGCTCGATATCTTCGTCGTCGGCAAGCAATGGATGTGGAAGGTGCAGCATCCCGACGGCCAGGCCGAGATCGACGCGCTGCACGTGCCCGTCGATCGCGACATCCGTGTCATCATGGCTTCGCAGGACGTCATCCACAGCTTCTACATCCCGGCCTTCCGGATTAAGCGCGACGTGGTGCCGGGACGCTACGAAAGCCTGTGGTTTCACCCGACCGAAATCGGCACCTACGCGTTGGAATGCGCCGAATTCTGCGGCACCGATCATGCGCGCATGACCGGCGATGTCGTGGTGATGAGCCAGCCCGATTACGAGCATTGGCTCGCGGCGCAAGGACCCGGCGACAGCCTCGCCGCCTCCGGCGAGAAGCTGTTCCGCAGCCTGGGCTGCGGCGGCTGTCATGGCCAGGGCAGCAACGTGCATGCCCCCGACCTCGCCGGTCTTTACGGCAAGAACGTCGCGCTGGCCGATGGCGGCTTCGCCCGCGCCGACAACGATTTCATCCGCGACGCTATCCTGCTGCCGCAGAAACACGTGCCGGCGGGATATCTGCCGGCGATGCCCTCCTTTGCCGGCCAGGTCGATGAGAGCCAGATCCTAGCGCTGATCGCCTACATCAAATCGCTCGACGCGCCGCGGGGGAAAACGCCATGAGCCCGACCCGCCGCGCGCCGCGTAAGAACTACCTCACCGAGGATTTCACGCTGCGCTCGTGGTTCTTCACCACCGATCATAAACGCATCGCTCTGCTTTATTTTGCGTCGATCACGATGTTCTTCTTCATCGGTGGCGCGGCGGCGGCGGTGATCCGCTATGTCCTCATTCATCCCGACGGCGCTCCGGTCTCGGCCGAGATCTATAACCGGCTCTTCACCATGCACGGCATCGTTATGGTGTGGTTCTTCCTGGTGCCGGCGATCCCAACCACCTTCGGCAATTTCCTGCTGCCGATGATGATCGGCGCCCGCGACGTTGCCTTTCCGAAATTGAACCTGCTGAGCTGGTATCTCTTCATCATCGGCGGCGGCTTCGTGCTCTATGCGCTTTTCGTCGGCGGGCTCGACACCGGCTGGACCTTCTACGCGCCCTATTCCTCGGCGTATTCGAGCGGCCACCTCATCACCGCGGTGACCGGCATCTTCATCGCCGGGTTCTCCTCGATCCTCACCGGGCTCAATTTCATCATTACCATCCATCGGCTGCGCGCGCCCGGCATGGGCTGGTACAACCTGCCGCTCTTCTGCTGGTCGCTCTATTCGACCAGCGTCATCCTGATCATTGCAACGCCGGTGCTGGCGATGACGCTGTTGCTGCTGGCGGCGGAGCGCCTGGTCCATGTCGGCATCTTCGACCCGACGCTGGGCGGCGATCCGCTGCTATTCCAGCATCTGTTCTGGTTCTACTCGCACCCGGCGGTCTACATCATGATCCTGCCCGGCATGGGCGTGGTGAGCGAGATTATCCCCTGTTTCTCGCGCAAGGAAATCTTCGGCTACAAATTCATCGCCTGGGCCAGCGTCAGCATCGCCGTGGTCGGATTCCTGGTCTGGGGCCACCACATGTTCGTCTCCGGCATGTCGATGTATGCCGGGCTGATGTTCTCCTTCCTCAGCTTCGCCGTCGCGGTGCCATCGGCGATCAAGGTATTCAACTGGACCGCGACCCTACACAAGGGTTCGATTACGTTCGACGCGCCGATGCTCTATGCGCTCGGCTTCATCGGCCTCTTCACCCTGGGCGGGTTGACCGGGCTCTTCCTCGCGACGCTGCCGGTCGACGTCCATGTGACGCAGACTTATTTCATCGTCGCGCATTTCCACTACATCATGGTGGGCGGCATGGTGACCGCCTTCTTCGCCGCCCTGCATTTCTGGTGGCCGAAGATCACCGGACGGATGTATCCCGAGATGTGGGCGCGCTTCGCCGCGGTGCTGATCTTCTGCGGTTTCAATTTGACCTTCTTTCCGCAATTCATCCTCGGCTACGAGGGCATGCCGCGGCGCTATCACGTCTATGCCGAGCAATACCAGATGCTCAACGTGTTCTCCTCGGGCGGCGCCGGCGTATTAGCGGTCGCCTACGTGCTGCCGCTGCTCTATCTCGGCTGGTCGCTGATCTGGGGCCGGCGCGCCGGGCCCAACCCGTGGCAGGCGACCGGGCTCGAATGGCAGACGCCGTCGCCGCCACCCAAGGATAATTTCACCCGCCCGCCGAAAGTGCCGAAGAAGCCTTATGCCTATGTGACGCCGGGGGCCGAGCATGGCTGAGCCGCGCGTCGTTACAAAGGAGCTCGCCGGGCCCTATGCCGATCTGCATCACCAGAAGCAGACCGCCAATCTCGGCGTCTGGGCGTTTCTCTCGACCGAGGTGCTGTTCTTCAGCGCGCTGCTCACCGCCTATTCGGTCTATCGCTTCCTCTATCCGCAGGGCTTCGCCGAGGCCGGCCGCCATACCGAGGTGCTGCTGGGCAGCATCAACACCGGCGTGCTGCTGACCAGCAGCCTGTTCATGGCGCTGGCCGTGCACGCGATAGAGACCGGTGCGCGCCGGCTGATGATGCTGTTCCTGCTGATCACGGCGCTACTCGGCCTCGCCTTTCTCGGCATCAAGGGGATCGAATATTCAAAGGAGATCGGCGAGGGATTGCTGCCCGGTGCCTTCTTCACCTATTCCGGGCCTTATGCGCACACCGTCGAGATTTTCTTCTTCATTTATTTTCTCGCCACAGGCATCCATGCGCTGCATCTCAGCATCGGCATCGGCGCGCTGTTCTTCCTCATCTGGCGGACGCGGCGCGGCTCCTTCACCGCCGAATATCACGCGGCCGTCGAGGGTGTCGGCCTCTATTGGCATTTCGTCGATGCGGTGTGGGTCTTCATCTATCCGCTGATCTACCTCGTTGGGCGCAACACATGAGCCGCAGCGAGACCCGCGCCGCGGAACGCCTGCCGCTTTACCTCGCCTGGGCGGCGCTGCTGGCGCTGCTGCTGCTCACCATCTTTGGCGGGTACCTCAAGCTCGGCGGTGCCAATCTTTTCATCTCGGTTGCCATCGCCATTTTGAAGGCGGCGATCATCGTCGTCATCTTCATGAAGCCGGCGCGCGAGCTGCGCCTCGGCTGGGTCTTCAGCCTGGGTGGCCTGTTTTTTCTGCTGGTCATGCTGGGCCTGACCGGGGCGGACTATCTCACCCGGGCGCAGGATTTGGTGCCCTAAGCGCGTTCAGGCGGCCAAGTCGGGAGCCGACCGAACGACGCGGTCGAGCGGCAAACGGACATGGACGGTTGTGCCCACGCCCTTGATGCTCTCAATCTCGATGCGGCCGCCATGCAGTTCGACCAGGTGCTGGGCAAGAGGCAAGCCGAGGCCGGTGCCCTCGTGTTTCTTGATGATGGCGTTCTCGATCTGGCCGAAGAGTTCCAGTGCGACCACAACTTCCTTGGGCGACATGCCGATGCCGGTATCGGTGACCGTGAAGCTGAATCCCCGTGCCGGATCGAATGCGGCCGACATGGTGACGCGGCCGCCCTCCGGCGTGAATTTGACCGCATTCGACACCAGATTGATCAGCACCTGGCGCAGCCGCAACGTATCACCGTGGATGAAGGGCGTCCCAGGCGGGATATCGGCCGTGAGCGCGATTTTCTTCTTGGCCGCTTGGACACGCAAGGCGGCGACGCTGGCGCGCACGATGTCGCTTGGATCGATCGATTCGTCGCTGAGCTCGATCTTGCCGGCCTCGATCTTCGAGATATCGAGCAGATTGTTGATGATCTCGAGCAAGTGTTCGCCCGCACCGAAAATATCCTTGGCGTATTCAGCGTAAAGCGGCTTTCCCGGACCCATGATGCCGTCCTTGATGATCTGGGAAAAGCCGATGATGGCGTTGAGCGGTGTGCGTAGCTCGTGACTCATATTGGCGAGGAAGAGCGTCTTGGCGTGATTTGCCACATCGGCGCGCTTCTTGCTGTCCTGCAGCTCAGTGTTCGCAATCTTGAGGTTACTGCGCTCGGCCGCGAGCTCGATATCGCGCATCGCGCGGCGGCCAATTTCACCCGCGAGATATAAGGCCAGCCCGCCAAGCAAGAGAGTCGCGATCGCGGCCAGGGCCAAGATCGTCTTGGCATTCGCCCACCACGACTCCAGCCCTTCGTCGTAACCTAGCCCGATCGATACAACCAGCGGATAGCCCGCGACCCGTCGATAGCTGTAGAGACGGGTTACGTGATCGAGCCTGGTATCCCAGATATAGAAACCCTGACCGCCTTCGGGGACGTCATCCGGACCGATTTTGTTTTTGATGAAATTACCGATGCCGTCCAGACCTTCGGGGCTGTTCTTGCTGAAGCGGGCAAGAATGACATTGTCGGTTCCAACTAGCGTGATGCTGCCAGATTTTCCGAGGTTGATGGATTTATAGAGCGTCGTCAGCTTGGCCGGCGCCAGCAGGAAAACCAGCACGCCGACGAAGCGTCCGTCCGCGGTTTCGACGCGCTTGCTGATCGGAATTACCATCTGGCCGTAGGTTCGGCTGTCAACGGGCTTGCCGATGAACAGGCCGTCATACCCGCCATCGCGTTGAATCTCAAAATGCTCGCGGTCGCTCATATCGATCGGCTTCAGGTCGGGCGCCTTCGTTCCGGCGATCAACATACCGTTGGGGGCAAGGACGCTGCCCTCGATGATGGGGCCTGTCGTAATCGGGATCTCTTTCGACCATGCGTAGATATTCATATCCGACCCAGGGGCGCGCATGCGATTGGCGACGGCATCCATGGTTGCCGCAACGCTATCGAGCGTGTGCGTCACCTCGTCGTCGAAGGCGAAGGCGAGATTGGTGCCGTCGAATTGCATGTCCGCGAGTGCGGCCGCGCGGGAGAAATAAATCGAGGTCACGGCCGCTCCCCACATCCCCAGGATCATGACGGCGACGATGGCCGCTATGCCAAATTTGAGGATTTTCGCGTGATGGCGTGGATCGATATTGAGGATGTAAGACATTGGTATGCGCTTGCAACCTCTGCGCGCATCATGAAGAAACCATGAGCATTCGCCGAATTCACTGTGTTCGTTTAAGGACCCTCGCACGGCGAGGGCCGCAAGCTTGGTTAAGAGGCCTCTAACAGCACCAGGGTGGTCAGATGGGAACGTCGACCGGCGTGCTGTATGTCGCCGGTCCGTAGCGCTGCTTATCCTTGAGCACGGTGGTGGAGAGCTTCTTGCGCAGCGAGACCTCTCCAGCGCAAAAGAGGTTGGCATATTCGATTCCATCGGCGCCCATGGCGACCGATTCGACGACCCAGACCGGGGGCAGATTGGCCCAGAGCCGCAATCCGACCTCGCGATAGCCCTGACCTTGGACCACCGTCGGGGACTTCGCCATGTCCCGGGCGCGCTTCCCGAAGGCCTGCAGTTTCAAATAAATAGCGCTTACGCCTTACTTCTGGCCAGGCTTGTAGGATTGGGCATAGCTCGATTGCCCGGTCTTCGCCTTCTCTGCATCAGCCTTCTTCGGCTTCTTCTTCTCGCGGTTCGAACGCTGTTGGCCCTTGGCCATGGCGATCTCCTGGGTTCAGTCGCTAGGGGGATTGAATGTGTAACGGATGGGGCCGGGCGGGTCTACAGCCGCGGTACTCATTCTGCTTACAACCCCCGCATTAACCCCCGTTCATTACGCGCGTAATCGGGCATGGCCGCTCAAAGCCAGTCTTTCGGGGGATTTATGATCGTATTGGGCTTGCCACAGCTTTCAGCACACGCGACTGCCCGAACGGCGTCACGCTCAAGAGCTGGGGTGGCGAGATGTTCGTCGCCGACGCAGTCCTGTTTGGTGCCGGCTTTGGGTATATCTAGCCTTCGCTAACAATCACAACCTCGCTCTCGAACCCCTGAAGACACTAGGTGATCGCGAGCCTGCGGAACAAGACCACCTTCACCGCGTCCAACAGGAAGGTGAATAGGGCCGTGGCCGCGAACAGCCCGGCCAGGATGGCGATCGGCAGCGGCGTCATCAGCACACCATTGACGGCCACCAGGCTGACGATCGTCAGATCGATGACGGAGGAGATCAGGAGCCATTTTCCCGGCCACGAGCTCCAAAGATGCCGCCGCTCGCGCGCGACGTAGAAGACAGCTTGGCCGCTGAACACCAGCGTCGTCACGGTCAGGGTCCGCAACGCCCCGGTGTCGAGGCCGAGCACGAATTTTCCGGTCGTGAGGCAGGCGATGCAGAACAGCAAATCGACCACGCCCATGACAACCGCGGCCGCGGTCAGATTACCGATCTTCCAGATGCTCGGCCGCGGCGACGGGCGGACGTTATCGGTTGATGACGACATGGACAGGAAATCGCCGGTCACCATCATGAACACCATCAGCATCGGCGTCAGGATGGCCTGGCCGGTAATGATGAGGCCGATGGCGAGGAAGAGTACCTGAGCGACCTTGTGGACCAGGGTGCGCAGCGTATAGGTCAGGATGCGCTGGAATGTCGCGCGACCTTCTTCGACCGCGGCGATGACGCCGGTAAGCCCGGGCTCGGTCAGCACGATGCCGGCGGCCGATTTGGCGACGTCGGTTGCCGTCGACACCGCAATGCCCATCTGTGCCTGTCGCAGCGCCGGCGCGTCGTTGGCGCCGTCGCCGCACATGCCGACGACATGTCCATCCTTCTGCAGCGCCTTGACCAGTCGGTATTTATCCTCGGGTAGCACGCCGGCGAAGACGGAAAATTTTTCCGCTTGGAGATCCTCGGGCAGGGGCGTGGCGGCATAAACCGCTCCCTTGATTCCGATGATCCCAGCGACGACTTCAGCGGTCATCCGGGCATCGCCGGTCACCATCACCGTGCGCACGCCAAGGCTGGCCAGTTGCGCGACAAGCGCCGCGGCATCGTCGCGGGGTGGATCGCTGAGGGCGACGAGCCCGGCCATTGTCAGCTGCGCTGAAGGACCCGAGGCGATGGCAAGCACCCGGTAGCCTTTGGCCTGTAGCTCATCGACGATGGTGGAAGCGGCGGGTGCCGATTGCGCCAGGGCCTGGACCACGGTAAAGGCGCCCTTGACGACACGGGCGGCGACACCGTCCGCCTGGCGGACTGTTGCTTCGGCCCGCTTTACCGTGGGATCGAAGGGGAGGAATTTTACCAGCTGGGGCGCGTCGGCAATCGGTTGGCGCGCGGCGGCGGCCCGGATCGCGGCATCGACCGGATCCTGCCCGCCATCGGAGCTCGCCAGTGCCGCCAGCGCCAGCACATGGGCCTCATCGAACCCCGGCATCGGGCGGACGGACATCACCGCCAGCTCGTTGCGGGTCAGGGTTCCGGTCTTGTCCGAGCAGAGAATATCGATGCCGGCGGCTTCGTCGACCGCCGAGAGGCTGGTCGGCAGAACACCCCGACGCGCCAAGGCGCGTGCGCCGACCGCCGCCGCCAGCGTAAACATCGACGGCAAGGCAACCGGTATCGAGGCGAGCACCGCGACGAGAATGAGGGGCACGATATCGGCGCGCGGCAGCGGCAGCCACAGCGCATAGCTCGTCAACAGGACGGTCACGGCGCCGTTGAACAGCGCCAGATTGCGCACCACGCGAAGAATGGCCGTCTGCTCCGAGCTCTCCCCCGTCGCGCTACGAACGAGCTCCGCGGTGCGGCCAAACTTGGTGCGGGCGCCGGTCGCGATCACCTGCCCTACCGCTTCGCCCCGCCTGACCAGAGCGCCGGCATAGGCTTCGATCCCCGCCCCGGCATCGACCGGAAGCGATTCACCGGTGAGCATGGACTGGTCGAGCAGAACCGATCCTTCGGTCAAGCGCACATCGGCGGCAACGACGCAACCGAGCGACAGCTTCACCAGATCGCCGGCCACCAGCGTGGTCGCGGGCACATTCGTCCACTTGCCGTCGCGCTGCACCGATGCAACCAGCGCCAGCCGCGATTTCAGCGCATCCAGCGTCGCTTGCGCGCGGCCTTCTTGGACGAAGCCGAGGGCCGCATTGAACAGCAGCAGAAATCCGACGACGCCGGCCTCGACATAATCTCCGAGGCCGAGCTGGAGGAGAATCGCGGCCTCGAGCATCCAGGGCACCGGCGCCCATAATTTCAGGAGGGCGCGGCGCACCGGGTGCTGCGTCACATCGGCAATTGAGTTGGCGCCGCCTTGCTCGAGGCGCCGCCGGGCTTCCTCGCTGGTCAAGCCGCCAGGCGCTGTCGGCGCCGCGGGTTTCTCGGGTGCCGACTTCGGCGGTGCTGCGCTCGGCGGCGGCGCCGGAGGATTTCGGACTAGCTCCAGACTCATGTGAGCCTGCGGCTGGCGCCGCTCAAAGGCTGAGATAGGGCCCAGCTGTGGCGGGCGATCTGCTCGTCTTCCTGCGAAGGGAGAACCTGAATCCCGCAGCGCGAGGTGAAAGCGTTGATCAGATTTGCCGCGGATCGGTTGCGCGCTTCGTCGAGATTTACGCCGATCCAGGCCAAGCCGCCGCAGATCGCCGCGCGCACCGCCGCATCGTTTTCGCCAATGCCGCCGGTGAAGACGATGAGATCGACGCCATCGAGGGCCGCGATCATCGCCGCCAGCTGCTTGCGCGCGGAATAGCAGAACATGTCGATGGCAAGCCGCGCATCGGCGCTCGATGCAGCGGCCGCGTGCAGATTCCGCATGTCGCTGCCGATGCCCGAAATCCCCATCAGGCCCGAGCGGCGATCGATTAGCTCTTCGAGACTGGCCGCATCGAATTTTTTCTCGCGCAGCAGATAGACCAGCAATCCTGGATCGAGATCGCCGCTGCGCGTGCCCATGATGACGCCGCCGGTTGGGGTCAATCCCATGCTGGTGTCGATCGAGCGGCCGGCTTTGACCGCGGTGACGCTGGCGCCATTGCCGAGATGAACGATGATCAGGCGGTCCGGCAGATTCTTGCCAAGCTGGCGTAGGATCGATTCGCAGGACAGGCCGTGAAAGCCGTAGCGTTGAATGCCCTCCGCCTGCAATTCCTTGGCGATCGGCAGCACCCGCGCGACGTCGGGCAGGCCGGCGTGAAAGGCGGTATCGAAACACGCCACCTGCGGAACCCCGGGGAAATGCTCTTGCGCGAAACGGATGACCGCCAGCGCCGCCGGCGTGTGCAGCGGCGCAAAGGCGGTGGCGGATTCCAATTGCCGCAGCACCGCGTCGTCGATCAGGCAATGCTGCCGCAGCTTCGGTCCACCATGCACGATGCGATGCCCGATAGCGTCCGGTGCGGGCATTTTTGAATCGGCAAGCAGTCTTCCGATGCGGGCAATCGCTTCGCGTTGGCTCGGAATGGATATGGCTTCGGAGAGCAACGGCTTTGCACCCGAATCCTGTGCGGTAAATTTTCCGCCCTCCGCTTCGCCGACCGCCTCGGCCTCGCCGGAGAGCAGCGTTTCGCTCCGCGAAGCTCCGACGCGGTACAATCCGAATTTGAGCGAGGATGAGCCGCTGTTCAGCGCGAGGACATTCCGCTCCGCTTCAGCCTCAGACATGCCGTATCCCAGGACAAAACATCGCGCTTACAGTTTCCAGCGCCAGTCGCAAACCTCGGGCATGTCGGCGCCATGCTCGCTGATATAGAGCTTGTGACGCTCCATCGCCGACCAATAACGCGCCGTCGCAATCTCGACCTGATCGGCGAGCCGTGGAATTCGCTTGATGGCGTCGAGTGCGAGCTGAAAGCGGTCGAGATTGTTCAGCACGACCATGTCGAAGGGGGTCGTGGTGGTGCCCTCCTCCTTGAAGCCGCGCACATGGATATTGTCGTGATTGTGCCGACGGTAGGTCAGTTTGTGAATCATCGCGGGATAGCCGTGGAAGGCGAAGATCACCGGCTTATCGCGTGTGAAGAGCTCGTCGAAATCCTGATCTTCCAGGCCGTGCGGATGCTCGGATTGCGGCTGCAGCACCATCAGATCGACGACGTTGACGACGCGGATGCGAATGTCGGGGACATGGGCGCGCAGCAAGGTCACGGCGGCGAGCGTCTCGAGCGTCGGCACGTCGCCAGCGCAGGCCATGACGACGTCGGGATCGCCGGAATCGTTGCTGGCCCATGGCCAAATCCCGGCACCGACGGTGCAGTGGCGCACGGCTGAATCGATGTCGAGCCACTGCCACTCCGGCTGCTTGCCGGCGATAATCAAGTTGATGTAGTTGCGGCTGCGCAAGCAGTGATCGGCGACCGACAGCAGGCAATTCGCGTCAGGCGGCAGATAGATCCGCACGATGTCGGATTTCTTGTTGGCGACGTGATCGATGAAGCCCGGATCCTGGTGGGAAAAGCCGTTGTGATCCTGGCGCCAGACATGCGAGGTGAGCAGGTAGTTCAGCGATGCGATCGGCTTGCGCCAGGGAATCTTGCGGCTCACTTTCAGCCACTTGGCGTGCTGGTTGAACATCGAATCGATGATGTGGATGAACGCCTCGTAGCAGGAGAACAGGCCATGGCGCCCGGTCAGCAGATATCCCTCGAGCCAGCCTTCGCAGAGATGCTCGCTCAGCACCTCCATGACGCGGCCGTCGGGGCTGAGGTTGATATCGACAGCCTCGACCGCGGCCATCCATTCCTTGCCGGAGACTTCGTAGACGGCCTCCAGCCGGTTCGAGGCGGTCTCGTCCGGGCCGAACAGACGGAAATTCTTCTTGTCGAGATTGAGCTCCATCACGTCGCGCAGGAATTTTCCCAGCACCCGCGTTGCTTCCGCCTCGACACCGCCGGGCTTGGGCAGCGCCACGGCGTAATCGCGGAAATGGGGCATCGATAAAGGCTGCAACAGCTCGCCGCCATTGGCGTGCGGGTTAGAGCCCATGCGGCGATGGCCGGTCGGCGCCAGTGCTGCGAACTCCTCACGGAATTTGCCTTTCTCGTCGAACAATTCCTGCGGCCGGTAGCTCTTCATCCAGTCTTCGAGCTGCTTCAGATGCTCGGGCTTCTTGAAATCCGCGATCGGCACTTGATGCGCTCGCCAGGTCCCCTCGACCGGCAAGCCATCGACAAATTTCGGTCCGGTCCAGCCCTTCGGCGTGCGGAAGACGATCATCGGCCAGCGCGGACGTTCCGGGCTTTTCGTATCGTCGGATCGCGCAACGCTCTGAATCCGGCGAATCTCGGCCAGAATCGCATCGAGCGTGCCGGCGAGCGATTGATGCACCAACTTCGGATCGTCGCCCTCGACGAAATGCGGATCGTAGCCGTAGCCGCGCAACAGCTCTGTCAGCTCCTCGCGGCTGATTCGCGCCAGCACCGTCGGATTGGCGATCTTGAAACCGTTGAGATGGAGGATCGGAATAACCGCGCCATCGCGCGCGGGATTGAGAAATTTATTGGAGTGCCAGCTGGTCGCCAGCGCGCCGGTTTCCGCCTCGCCATCGCCGATGACGCAGGCGACGATCAGATCCGGATTGTCGAAAGCGGCGCCATATGCGTGGGTTAGGGAATAGCCGAGCTCGCCGCCCTCGTGAATGGAGCCGGGAGTATCCGGCGAGACGTGGCTCGGGATGCCGTAAGGCCAGGAGAACTGGCGAAACAGCCGCTGCAATCCGTTCCGGCTGCGGTCGATCGCCGGATATCGCTCGCTATACGAGCCTTCAAGATATGTGTTCGCCACGACGCCCGGGCCGCCATGTCCCGGACCTATGACGTACATCATGTTCAGATCGTTTTGCTTGATCAGCCGATTGAGGTGGACATAGAGAAAGTTCAATCCCGGCGTGGTGCCCCAATGCCCCAGCAAACGCGGCTTGATGTGCGCGAGGCTGAGCGGAGCTTCGAGCAACGGATTGTCTTGCAGATAGATCTGCCCGACCGACAGGTAATTCGCCGCACGCCAATAGGCGTGCATTTTCCGCAGCAGATCGGGCGACAAGGTATTAGGCGATGAGGAATCGGGCATCAGGGTCTCCGAGAGGGACGACGGCTCCCGCGCCATGGGGGCCAGTGGCGCGTTCGGCCGAATGGTCGGGTCGGAATTGCGGCGCGATGCGCGATCGACTCGGTCGGTATTCGTTATTGGCCCCTGCGGGGGCCTTTCGGCGCCTGGTTCGAAAACTGGCCTGGCTGCACGCCGCCGCGCTGGACGGTTTCCTTGCGTTGACGGGCGCTATCCTGCGCATGGCCATGCGATGCGTCGGCTTGATGAGCCGCATGCTCGTGATCGCTCGGCTGAAAATGCTCGAGTTGCTTTCCACCCTTGCGCGTCGTCGCCATGAGGCCTCCGATTTTACCGCGACCCAGAATTTGGGCGACGAATCAGTGATAGGTGCCGACGATGAATAGCGATATGACGACCAGCAGCAGAAGCCGCCAATAGAATACCAACGGCGAAACCCTGAAAACGTTGCGGCGTCATGCTTTCGCCAAAATCCCCGCCGGCGGCGGTGCCTCGCTTTTCGTCAATTTGCGCCTCCAGCTCTTGGCGCGCGCGGCGGCGATCGCGATCTGTGCCGGCAACATCAGCGCGCAAATCTTCTCGTAGCCGGTCTGCGCCCTTTGATAATGGAAGCCGTTGAGGCTGGTCATCGCCACGGAGAACCACATGCAAGCCTTGATGTAGTTCAACGGCGCGTCGGGCCCCTCGGCATAAAGTTCCGCCAGGCGAGTCTGGGCGCGCGGCAGCCCCTGCTCGGCCGCCCGAAGGAGCCACTTCATTGCCTCGACCCGATTGCTGCCGACCGTATCGTTATTGTCGTTGGTCGGGCTGACGGAATTGCCGTGATCGTCGATGCGGTTGTCGTACATGGTGCCCAGATTGAATTGGGCATCGGGATCGCCCCTCGTCGCGGCAAGGAGTAGGCGCTTCATGTGACTCTCATTTGTATCGGGGGCGAGGCCGGGCCCCGATTTCGGAGCCAATGGGCCTCAATAATTGACCTAATAATACACCATATATTGGCGGCGGCTCTACTTTATCGGGTCCAAATAAAATAATAAAACCGCCGCAATACCGCAAATAATCCCTATGTAAACCTCATTCCCGTCTGATTCGAAGCCTGCGCGGAATTCGACGCGGCGCGAATTGGCGATCGACCGAGATCGCCAGCGGGGGGCGGCACTCGTTGATGCGTTTTTGCCGCATGCGTAGATTCTGAATCTCCCCCGCGCGCGTTTGGCGTAGCTAGTTTCAATATCCATCGGTGAAACGTAGTGCCATGGTAGAGGGTCCGGAAAATCATCGCGCAAGACATTCGTAACCAGAAAGCATCCGTCACATGACTTTACAGCATCATTTTCACGCCGTGGTATGGATCGATCACCGCGAGAGCCGCGTCGTCTACTTCAACGCCGACGACACCGAGCAACATGTCGTGCGCTCGCATGCCATGCTCCATCATTTCCATAGCCCCGAGGGCGTCCGTCACATCGAGGATAAGAAATACCTCCACGAAGTCGCCGAGGCCCTAACCGACGCGCAGCGCTTCCTCGTCGTAGGCCCATCTTCCGCCAAGACCGAATTCGTCGCCTATCTGCGCACGCATGCGCCGCAATTATTGCCGCGTCTCGCTGCCACCGAGCCCATGGACAAATGCACCGATGGCGAACTGGTGGCTCATGCGCGGCGGTTCTTCAAGACCGATGATGTCATGCAACCGCAGGCCGAATGACAGGGTTCGCTGCGCGCTAATGGTGACTGCCAAAATAGAATAGAGAAAAAACTATGCCGTTGGGACTTATTCTTGTCATCGTCCTGATCGTTTTTCTGCTCGGCGGATTCAGTGGCCGCTTTGGCGGTTACGGCTACGGCTTCGGTCACGGTGGAATCGGTATCCTTGGTGCCATCTTGATGGTCGTTGTCGTTCTGATACTGCTGGGTCAGATCTGATCCGCTAAATGGATATCCGATAGGTCGCCTGCGACACTTTGCCCACCGGACATCGTTGGCGGTCCCCGGAAATTTCCAATCTTCGATAACCGGGATTGCACGCTGGCGGAGGGAGTGGGATTCGAACCCACGTTACGGTTTCCCGTAAACACGCTTTCCAAGCGTGCGCCTTCAACCGCTCGGCCACCCCTCCGCAAGCGCGGCGAGCCTAGCCAAGCGCTAGCACAGGCGCAACCGAACGCGGGGCCCGGGCGCCGCAGGCCCGGCCTTGCCAAGCCCCGCCCCTTCCCGCACGATGACCCCGCTTTCGGATCGGGGGGTCCGCATGTCCGGCTTTTTCGCGTTGCTGCTGCGGCTCATCGGCCTCGCCCTTCTGCTCGCGGGCTTCGCCGTGCTCGGCTACGATTTGCTCGCCTGGCGCGAGACCGGAACCTTTGTCGCCACCGGGCTCGGCCAGCTCTGGGCGGCGCTCGACCCCAGCGATGCCGAGGCCTATTCCGACAGCCTGTCTCCCATCGCGCTCGGCCTGTGGAGCGCGCCGATCCTGGCCGTGTTGGGACTTTTCCTGCTCTGGGCGTTCCGCCGCCGGCGCCGACGCATCTATTACTGAGCGCGCGACGCGCTACTTGTCACCCATCTTGAGCGCGGCCAGGAAGGCCGATTGCGGAATATCGACCTTGCCGAATTGCCGCATCCGCTTGCGGCCCTCTTTTTGCTTTTCCAGCAACTTTCGCTTGCGGCTGATGTCGCCACCGTAACACTTGGCCAGCACATCCTTGCGCAGCGCCTTCACCGTCTCGCGCGCGATGACGCGGCCGCCGATCGCCGCCTGGATGGCGATCAAGAAGAGCTGGCGCGGGATGAGCTCCTTCAAACGCTCGCACAGTGCGCGGCCGCGACGGTCGGCCTGGCCGCGATGGACGATGATGGCGAGCGCGTCGACTGGCTCGGCATTGACCAGAATGTTCATCAGCACCAGATCGCCCGGCTCGTAGCCGTCGATCTGATAGTCGAAGCTGGCATAGCCGCGGCTGGTGGATTTGAGCCGGTCGTAGAAATCGAACACCACCTCGTTCAACGGCAGGCGATAGACCACCATGGCGCGGTTGCCGGCGTAAGTGAGATCCTTCTGCACGCCGCGGCGCTCCTCGCAGAGGGCCAAGACGCCGCCGAGATAGGCGTCGGGCACCAGGATGGTCGCCTTGATCCAGGGCTCCTCGATATGGTCGATGCGCACCGGATCGGGCATGTCGACGGGATTGTGCAGCGCCATCACCGTGCCGTCGGTGAGATGAATCTGATAGACGACCGAGGGCGCCGTCGCGATCAGATCGAGGTTGAATTCGCGCTGCAGCCGCTCCTCGATGATCTCGAGGTGCAGCAGGCCGAGAAAGCCGCAGCGAAAGCCGAAGCCCAGCGCCGCCGAAGTCTCGGGCTCGTATTCGAAGCTGGCGTCGTTGAGGCGCAGCTTGCCCAGGCTGTCGCGCAAATGATCGTAATCCGCCGCATCGACCGGAAATAGGCCGCAGAACACCACCGGCTGCACCGGCTTGAAGCCCGGCAGCGGTGCCGCGGTGAGACGACGCTCCTCGGTGATGGTGTCGCCGATCTTGCAATCGGCGACCTGCTTGATGCCCGAGGTGATAAAGCCGATCTCGCCCGGGCCGAGCTCGGCCACCGGCGAGGCCTTCGGGGTGAAGACACCGACCTTGTCCACGTCATGGGTGGCGCCGGTCGCCAAGAAGCGGATCTTGAGGCCGGTCTTCAAGACGCCGTCATGCACCCGGACCAGGATGACGACGCCGAGATAGGCATCGTACCAGCTGTCGACCAGCAGCGCCTTCAACGGCGCCTCGGCATCGCCCTTGGGCGGCGGCAGACGGGTCACCAGCGCCTCGAGCACCCCCTCGATGTTGATTCCGGTCTTGGCCGAGATTTCGATCGCGCCCGAGGCATCGATGCCGATGACGTCCTCGATCTGCTGACGCACGCGTTCGGGCTCGGCAGCTGGAAGATCGATCTTGTTGAGCACCGGCACGATCTCGTGCCCGGCCTCGATCGCCTGGTAGACATTCGCCAGGGTCTGCGCCTCGACGCCCTGGCTCGCATCGACCACCAGCAGCGAGCCTTCGCAGGCCGCGAGCGAGCGGCTCACCTCATAGGCGAAATCGACATGGCCGGGCGTATCCATCAGGTTGAGCTCGTAGAGCTCGCCGTTCTTCGCCTTGTAGCTGAGGCGCACAGTCTGCGCCTTGATGGTGATGCCGCGCTCGCGCTCGATATCCATGCTGTCGAGAATCTGGGCGCGCATGTCGCGCGCCTCGATCGCGCCGCAGCGCTCGATCAGCCGATCCGCCAGCGTCGATTTTCCATGATCGATATGCGCGATGATGGCGAAGTTTCGGATATGGGCGAGATCGGTCATGCGGGATTACACCCTAACGCCGCAACGATCCGCCGGTCGCCTTTTCCACCGCCGCGATGAGCTTCTGCGAAAATCCTTCGATCTCGGCATCGGTTAGGGTGGCGCTGCGCGGCTGGAGGGTGACGGCGATGGCGAGCGATTTCTTGCCCGGGGGCAGGCCCTTGCCCTCGTAAAGATCGAAGAGGCGGACCGCGCTAACGAGGGCCTTGTCGACGCCGCGCGCCGCCTTCACCAGCGTCTCGGCCGGAAGATCGCTATCGACGGTGAAGGCGAAATCACGCGTGACCGGCTGGAAGGGCGATAATTGCAGCAGCGTCCGCGCCTTGCCGCGCGCGCGGGGCTCGGGCAGCGCGTCGAGAAACATCTCGAACCCCGCCGCCGGACCCTTGGCGTCCATCGCCAGCATCACGCCGGGATGAATCTCGCCGAAGCGCGCCAGGATCTTGGCGCCCTGGCGCAGCGTGCCGGCGCGACCGGGGTGATACCAGGCCGGCGCCTCGCGGCTAAGCAGCAGGCTGTCGGCCGCAACGCCCGCCGCCGCCAGCGCCGCCAGCGCGTCTTCCTTGGCGTCGAAGGCAGTGACGGCACGCGCCGGCGCATCCCAGCTCTTGTATTGGCGGGCACCGACGCGCAACCCCGCCGCCACCAGATCCTGCCCCGTGAGCGTGTCGTCGCGGTATTGCGGCCCGATCTCGAACAGCGCCGTATCGATCGAGCCGCGATCGGCGTTGCGCCGCGCCGCATCGATCAAATTCGGCAGGATCGAGGGCCGCATCACGTCGAGATCGGCGCTGATCGGATTGAGCAGCTTCAGGCTTTCGGCGACGCCGCCGAAATAGACCGCCTGCTTCAAGGGCATGAAGGAGAAGCTCGCCGCCTCGATGAGGCCGCGCGCGGCAAGTGAGCGACGCACGAAGCCGGTGCGGCGCTGCGCCACATTCAGCGCCGGGCGGTGCAGCGCCGGCTCCGGCGGCAACGGTTCCACCGGAATATGCTCGTAGCCGTGGATGCGCAGCACCTCCTCGACCAAGCAGGATTCATCCTCGATATCGGCGCGCCAGGAGGGCGGCGCGACGGTGAAATGGTCGGTCTCCTCGACCACGCCGCAGCCGAGCTCCTCGAGGATGCGCTTTTGCTCGCGTGCCGGAATTTCGAGCCCGCCCAGGCTGCGTGTGCGGTCGGGACGGAAGCGAATTTTCCGCCGCCATGGTGGCACCGCGCCAGAAATTCCGACCGCCGAGGCCGTGCCGCCGCACAGCTCGAGAATGAGTCGTGTCGCGATCTCCATCCCGGATCCCACAAATTCGGGATCGACGCCGCGCTCGAAGCGGTAGCGCGCGTCGCTTTGCAGATTGAGCTTGCGCCCCGTCGCGGCCGTGCGAATGGGATCGAACAGCGCCGCCTCGATGAAGATCTCGGTCGTCGTCTCGGTACAGCCGCTGCTGGCGCCGCCGATGACGCCGCCCAGGCTCAAGACGCCATTGGCGTCGGCGATCACCGTCATGCCGGCATCGAGGGCATAGGTCTTGCCGTTGAGCGCCGCCAGGCTCTCATGCGCGCGCGCGGCGCGCACCGCGAGATCGCCGCTCAGCTTTGCCGCGTCGAAGACGTGGAGCGGCCGTCCGATATCGAAAGTGAGGAAATTGGTGACGTCGACCAGCGCCGAGATCGGCCTGAGGCCGATCGATTTCAGACGCTCCTGCAGCCAGACCGGGCTCGGGCCGTTCTTCACGCCGCGGATGACGCGGCCGAGGAATAAAGGGCAGGCCTTGTCGTCCGGCCCGGCGAGATGGACGCCCACCGGACATGGGAAAGTTCCCGCGACAGGCTCGTCATCGAGGGCTTTGAGCTTGCCGAGACCCGACGCCGCGAGGTCGCGGGCGATGCCGCGCACGCCGAGGCAATCGGCGCGGTTGGGGGTGATCTTGATATCGAGCACCGGATCGTCGAGCCCCATCGCCTTGGCGACGCTCTCGCCCGGCTTCGATCCGGGCGGCAGCTCGATGATGCCGGCGTGATCCTCGGACAGGCCGAGCTCGGAACCCGAGCACAGCATGCCCTCCGACATGACGCCCCTGATCTTGCTCGCCTTCAGCACCATGCCGTTGCGTGGGATGGTCGTGCCCACCGGCGCGAAGACGCCGAGCATCCCGGCCCGCGCATTGGGCGCGCCGCACACTACCTCGACTTTTCCCTTGCCGGTATCGACGATGCAGATCTGCAGCTTGTCGGCGTCGGGGTGGCGCTTCGCCTCGACCACCGCGCCGACGATGAAGGGCGCTAAGGCCGCGGCGCGGTCGGTGACGCTTTCGACCTCGAGCCCGCGCATGGGAAGCAGGCGCAATATGTCGTCGAGCTTTGCCTCGCCCTCGAGATGCGTCTTCAACCAGCCGAGCGTCGTCTTCATCGCGCCATCCCGGCCGTCGGCACGTCCAAGGGCAGAAAGCCGTAATGCCGCAGCCAGCGCAGATCGCTCTCGTAGAATGTACGCAGATCGGGAATGCCGTATTTCAGCATGGCGATACGCTCGATCCCCATGCCGAAGGCGAAGCCCTGATACTCGGCCGGGTCGATGTTGCAGGCGCGCAGGACTTTCGGGTGCACCATGCCGCAGCCGAGAATCTCGAGCCAATCGGCGCCGGCACCGATCTTCAAGCCACCGCCCTCGCGCGAGCAGCCGATATCGACCTCGGCCGAGGGCTCGGTGAAGGGAAAATAGCTCGGCCGGAAGCGCACCGGCAGATCGGCCATGTCGAAGAAGGCGCGGCAGAATTCGATGAGACAGCCCTTCAAATGCCCCATATGCGTGGCACGATCGATCACCAGCCCCTCGACCTGGTGGAACATCGGCGAATGGGTGGCGTCGTGATCGCTGCGGAAGGTGCGGCCGGGCACGATGATGCGGATCGGCGGCTTCTCGGTCAGCATGGTGCGGATCTGCACCGGCGAGGTATGCGTGCGCAGCAGCTTGCGGCTGCCGTCGGTCGCCGCACCCGCCAAATAAAAGGTGTCCTGCTCCTGCCGCGCCGGATGCTCGGGCGGAATGTTGAGCGCAGTGAAATTGTGGAAATCATCCTCGATGTGCGGGCCCTCGGCGACGGTAAAGCCCATCGCGCCGAAGATCGCGGTCAACTCGTCGATGGTCTGGCTGATCGGATGGATGCGGCCCTTGGTCTCGGCGTCGACCGGCAGCGTGATGTCGACGCGTTCATCGACCAACCGCCGATTGAGATCGGCGTTGCGCAGCGCCGATGTCGCCTCGGCCAGCGCCGCCTCGACCTCTTCCTTTAAGCGGTTGAGCTCGGCACCGCGTGCCTTGCGCGCCTCGGCATCGAGCGATCCGAGTTCCTTCATCAGCCCGGTGACGCTGCCCTTGCGGCCGAGCGCGCCGATGCGCAGCTGCTCCAGCAGCTCAAGGCTGGCCGCCGCCTTGATCAGACGCAGCAACTCGTCGCGGATATGGTCGAGGCTTTCCATCACTTCTTTTTTTTACGGCGGTTATCGTCGCCGGGGGAGCCGAAAAAGGGCCGAAGCCGGCCCGCCCGAATCGGGCCGCAGAATCGGGCCTAAGCCTTGGCCGCTTCCTTGGGCAGGGCGGCGCGCGCTTGCGCGACGATCGCCTTGAAGGCGGCCGGTTCGCGCATGGCGAGATCGGCCAGGATCTTGCGGTCCAGCTCGACGCCCGCACGCTTGATGCCGTGCATGAACTGAGAATAGGTCAGCCCCTCGAGCCGCACACCGGCATTGATGCGCTGGACCCAAAGGGCGCGGAAATTGCGCTTCTTGTTGCGCCGGTCGCGATAGGCGTAGCGCAGCCCCTTCTCGACCTTCTCGATCGCGATGCGGAAGGAATTCTTGGCCCGGCCGCGATAGCCCTTGGCCATGCGGAGGATTTTCTTGTGGCGCGCCCGACCGGGCACGCCGCGTTTGACATGCGCCATGGTCTAGCCCCGGAGATACGGCATGTAGGTCATCACCAATTTGGCATCGCCCTTGGTCAGGGTCATGGTGCCTTTGGCGTTGCGTTTGGCGCGCTTGGATTTGCTGATCAGGCGATGGCGCTTATGCGCGTTGGCTGCCTTGATCTTACCCGAGCCGGTGCGACCGAAGCGCTTCTTGGCGCCCGATTTCGTCTTCATCTTGGGCATTTCCTGGCCTTTCAAAACGGATATTTGGGTGGGGCGATCGAGGCATGCCCTTGTGAGCCCGCCGCCCGGTTGAGGCGCGGTTTATAACGGCCAAGGCCGGAATTGGCAAGCCGGCCGGCCCGACCCGCGTAACCCAGTCAGGGCTATGCAAAGATAAGCTCAGTTCTGGCGCTGCGCCGTGCCGGTATCCGGGTTGACCAGGAACACGTAGCTCTGGCCGCCCTGCTGCACCGTGACCAGGAAATTGCTCCCCTGCGGCTGGAAGCTGGTGAAGCTGCCCATGCCCTGCGCCTCGAGGATATTGAGCGCATGGGTGGCGCGCTGCGCCTGCGCCGTATCAAGGTCGGCACGGCGCTGGGCCGTCGCGTCACTGGGCGGCACGGCCGCGGATTGATCGACAGGCTGCGCGCCGCTCTGGGCGAAGGCCGCGCCTGAGACGAGGAGCCCGGCCGCGAGCCAGGCGGCAAAAACTGCTTTCATCATGACCTCCATTCAGGTCCCATTTCGACACACGAAGCCTCTATTCCGAACTGAGGCGGTGGCCGAAGGTTCCGGAGCGGAGGATGAATGCGGATGAAATCGCTTTTATCCGCCCGTCACCTACTTCGGCGACATCACCATGGTCATCTGGCGGCCTTCCATGCGCGGCGTCTGCTCGATCTTGGCGATGGCATCGAGCCCGTCCTTGACCCGCATCAGCACGTTCATGCCGAGCTCCTGATGCGCCATCTCGCGGCCGCGGAAGCGCATGACGACCTTCACCTTGTCGCCGTCGCCGATGAATTTGAGCATGGCGCGCATCTTGACGTCGTAATCATGATCGTCGATGCCGGGACGCAGCTTGATCTCCTTGACCTCGATGATCTTCTGCTTCTTGCGGGCAGCGCTGAGGCGCTTCTGCTCCTCGTATTTGTACTTGCCGAAATCGAGGACCTTGCAGACGGGGGGATCGGCTTGGGGGGCGACCTCGACCAGATCGAGGCCGGCTTCGACGGCGCGGGCGAGCGCCTCGTGGCGGGTGACGACCCCGACCATATTGCCGCGCTCATCCACCAGGCGCACGCGCGCCGAGGCGATTTCGTCGTTGACGCGCGGACCGTCGCGGCTTGCAGCGGCGGCGGGGGGTGGTCTCGGTGGGATTCGGTACCTCCTTCAGAATTGATGAAAATCCGAGGCGTCAGCGCGCAGGCGGCTGGGCCTCGGCCGTCAATCTAGCGATGGCGTCGCCGAGCGCAAGGTTTTCCTGATCTTTTCCACCGAGCCGCCGCAGCGCGACACTCCGGGTCTCGGCCTCGCGCTTCCCCACCACCAGCAGCAGAGGGATTTTCTTCAAGCTGTGCTCGCGCACCTTGTAATTGATCTTCTCATTGGCGAGGTCGGCCTCGGCGCGCAGCCCCGCCGCGGTCAGCGCCGCCAGCACCTCGCGGGCGTAATCGTCCGCATCCGAGGTAATCGTCAGCACCTTGGCCTGGAGCGGCGCCAGCCAGAGCGGAAAGCGGCCGGCATGGTGCTCGATCAGGATCGCGATGAAGCGCTCCATCGAGCCGAAGATCGCGCGGTGCAGCATGACCGGCCGGTGGCGCTGGCCGTCCTCGCCGATGTAATGCGCATCGAGGCGCTCGGGCATGACGAAATCGACTTGTAGCGTGCCGCATTGCCATTCGCGGCCGATCGCGTCGCGCAGCACGAATTCGAGCTTCGGCCCGTAGAAGGCGCCCTCGCCCGGGTTCATGACATAAGGCAGCTTCGCCGCCTCGACCGCGGTCTTAAGCGCCGCTTCGGCGCGGTCCCAGACAGCGTCGGCTCCGGCGCGCTTCGCCGGTCGGTCGGAGAATTTCACCGAGACGTCGCTGAAGCCGAAATCGCGATAAACCGCGATGAGCAGATCGCAGAAGGCGACGCTCTCGGCGGTGATCTGGTCCTCGGTGCAGAAGATATGCGCGTCGTCCTGGGTGAAGGCGCGCACCCGCATGATGCCGTGCAAGGCGCCCGACGGTTCGTTGCGGTGGCAGGAGCCGAACTCCGCCATGCGCAGCGGCAAATCGCGATAGCTGTGCAGGCTCTGGCGGAAGATCTGGACGTGGCAGGGGCAGTTCATCGGCTTCAGCGCGAGCACGCGGTGATGATCCTTGTCGTGATCCTCGACCGTGAACATGTGCTCGTGGAATTTTTCCCAGTGACCAGATTCTTCCCAGAGCTTGCGGTCCACCAGCTGCGGCGTGCGCACCTCGACATAGCCCGATTTCTCGAGCTTGCCGCGCAAGTAATTCTGGATGGTGCGGTAGAGCGTCCAGCCTTTGGGATGCCAGAAGACGCTGCCCACCGCCTCTTCCTGCTGGTGAAAGAGATCGAGCTCGCGGCCGAGCCGCCGATGGTCGCGCTTGTCGGCCTCCTCCAATTGGAAGAGGTACTGCTTCAGGTCTTTTTCATGCGCCCAGGCGGTGCCGTAGATGCGCTGCAGTTGCGCATTCTTCGCATCGCCGCGCCAATAGGCGCCGGCAACCTTGGTCAGCTTAAAGGCGTGGCCAAGCTTGCCGGTCGAGGACAGATGCGGGCCGGTGCAGAGATCGACGAACTTGCCCTGGCGGTAGAGGCTGATCGCCTCGCCCACCGGAATCTGGCCGATCCATTCCGCCTTGTATGTCTCGCCTTGCCCCGCAAAGAATTTCACCGCGTCGTCGCGCTTCACTTCCTCGCGCGCGATCGGCTCATCGCGATCGACGATCTCGTGCATGCGGGTCTCGATCTTGGCGAGATCGTCGGGGGTGAACGACGCGTCGCGCGCAAAATCGTAATAGAAGCCGGTCTCGGTCGCCGGGCCGAAGGTGACCTGGGTCTCGGGATAGAGCTCCTTCACCGCCTCGGCCATGGCATGGGCGGCGTCGTGGCGGATGATCTCCAGCGCCTCGGGCGAATCGCGGGTGATGATGGCGATCTTGGCGTCATGCCGGATCGACACCGAAAGATCCTTCAGCTCACCATCGATCTTGATGGCGAGCGCCGCCTTGGCGAGGCCGGGACCGATGGCGCGCGCCACCTCGGCGCCGCTCACCGTCGCGGGAAAACTTTTGACCGCGCCGTCGGGCAGGGTGACAGCGACCGGATGGGAGGGCGGGGCGTCGGGCATGGCAGCGGTTTATCCCAAGGGCAGGGTCGCGACAACCTCCGCGACCGAAAGCCGGGCCAGATCCGGTCGGCGCAGCACGGTGACCCGCCGCCCGCGCGGTGCGGTGAGATCGGGATCGGAGGCGCCGGAATAGAGCACGCTGGCGTCGGCGCCGCCGGCGACGATGAGATGCATTGGCCCGGTATCGTTGCCAAGCGCGTAAAGACAGTCACGGCCGAGTGCCACCAGATCGCCGAAGCTGGTCTGCTCGGTCAGGTCGCGCGCGGCGGGGCAAGCCCGCAGAATCTCGGCACCGATAGCCGTCTCGTCGGCGCCGCCGATGATCACCGGCGTCACGCCGCGCTGCGCCGCAAGCTGCGCGATCTCGGCATAGCGCGCGGTCGGCCAGCGCTTCTCCGGCCGGTGGGATGCCCCGCCCGGCACCAGCAGCAGGAATTTGCCGTGAAGACGGAATCGCGACACGTCGCGCGCCGCCCAGGCGAGATCGGGCGCCGGCACCGATACGATCCCCGCCATGGCGAGCTGCTCGGCCTGGCGGTCGATGGTGTGCATCGCATCACGATCCGGATTGGCGTGGGGGTGCGACGATCCGGCGGCGATGCCCGACCATTCGGGACGATCTCGGCCCAGCAGGCGGAAATAGAGGCCGGAGCGGTCCGAGGTCTGCAGATCGTAGATTCGCGCGAAATTCTCGCGGCGCAACTTGCGCCCGAGCCGCCACAGCGCCAGCGGCCGCAACCAGCCCGGCCGGTCGTCGAGCCAGATGCGATCGAAATAGGGCGAGGATTTGGCGAGTTCGGCGAAAGCCGGCGCCGTCAGCAGCGTGATCTCGTCGGCGGGATGATGCGCGCGGATCGCCGCCGCCGGCCCCATCGCCTGAACGAAGTCGCCGAGCGCCCCGAGCTTGATGACGAGGATGCGGAAAGGCGTAGGCTTGGACGGTCCGCTCACGCCGGAACGCGCGCCTTCTTCTTATTATTTTTGCGCTTGGCAGCGGGCTGGCTGCGGGGCGCCCCGCGCAGCTCGTCATAGACTGCGAGGGTCCGCGCCGCCATGGCATCCACGGTGAAATTGGCGCGCACATGCGCGATCGTGCGTGCGGCAAGATCACGGCGCTCTTCGGGCGCCAGATCGAGCGCGCGAGCGATCGCCGCCGCCAGCGCCGGCGCATCGCCCGGCGGCACCAGCCAGCCGGTCTTGCCGTCGACCACGGTCTCGAGGGCGCCGCCATGCGCCGTTGCGATCACCGGCCGGCCCATCGCCTGCGCCTCGACGACGACGCGACCGAACCCCTCGGGCTCGGTCGAGGGCGCCACGATGACGTCGGCCAGCATATAGGCGGCCGGCATGTCGCGGCATTCGCCGAGCAGGCGGAACGTGCCGGAATCCTGCGTGCGGGCACAGGCAGATGCGATCGCCGCCTGGTAGCGCGGGCTGCCGGAGCCGACAAAGAGGCAATAGATTTGCGGCCGGCCCAGCAGCTTCATCGCCTCGATCAGCACCAGATGTCCCTTCCAGCGCGACAGGCGGCCCGGCAGCATCACAACCGGCACGCCGTCGGGCAGGCGCCAGCTCGTCGCCAGCTTGACGATGCGCTCGGCGGTGACGCGCTGAGGATCGAAACGCTTCAAATCGACACCGCGATGGACGACGCGGATGTGCTCGCGCGCCACGCCATAGACCGATACGACATGCGCCGCGACGAATTCGGAAATCGCGATCACCCGCTCGCCGGTAGCCATCACCGCATTGTAGCGACGCTTCAATCGCGCCTTGGCGTCGTAGGCATTGTGGAACGTCGTCACGAAATGCTTGCCGGTGCGCCGCGCCGCGGCGCGCGCGGACCATGCGGGAGCGCGCGAGCGCGCATGCACGATGTCGATATTGTGCCGGTGGATCACCTCGACTAGGCGACGGATGTTGGCGAAGATCACCAGCGGATTTTTCGAGGCGAGCGGCAGCTTGACGTGAACGCCGCCGGCGCGCTCGATCTCGCGCACCATGGGGCCACCGGCCGAGGCCACCACCGCGAGATTACCCGCCGCCGCGAGCGCCGCCGCGACCTCGACCGTGCCGCGCTCGACGCCGCCCGAATCGAGACGCGGCAATACTTGCAGCACCGCGAGTGGGCGGTTTGCCGACGCGGTGCTAGTCTCGGCCTCGGTCATGCCCCCGGTCTCGATACGATGATGCAGAATTCCCAATCACCCGCCGCCATCTTAACACGCGAGGACGGCGCGACAATCGCCTACCACCGCGCCCCCGGCCGTGCGCCCGGCGTGATCTTCCTCGGCGGTTTCATGTCCGACATGACCGGCACCAAGGCGCAGGCGCTCGATGCCTTTTGCCGCGCGCGCGGCCAGGCTTTCCTGCGTTTCGATTATTTCGGCCACGGCCAATCCTCGGGCGAATTCAAGGCGGCGACGGTGGGGCGTTGGAAGGCGGATGCGCTCGCGGTCTTGGATCGATTGACCGACGGTCCGCAAATCCTCATCGGCTCGAGCCTTGGCGGCTGGCTCATGCTGCTGGTGGCGAGGGATCGGCCGCAGCGCGTCAAAGCGCTGATCGGCATCGCCACAGCACCCGACGCCACCGAAGACCTGATGTGGCAACGCTTTCCACCGGATGTGCGCGCTGCGATCGAGCGCGATGGGTCCGCGCGCCTGCCCTCCGCCTATAGCGAGCAAGGCTATCTCATCACCCGCGATCTCATCATCGAGGGCCGCAGCCATCTGATCATGCGCCAGGCGATCCCGCTCGCCGGTCCGGTGCGGCTGCTGCACGGCATGACCGATGCCGAGGTGCCATATCAGACTAGCCTCGATCTTGCCGCGCGGATCGCCTCCGCCGATCTGCGCGTGACTTTAATCAAGGACGGCGACCATCGCCTGTCGCGCGACCAGGACCTGGCATTGCTGACGACGACGCTCGGCGAATTGCTCGGTTAAGCGGCGCTCATTCGGCGGCGGCGTGCGCTTCGCTTTCGCGCTCGAGCGCCAGCGCCATGCGGGTCTGATGCAGCCGCGCCCAGCCCCAGGCCAGCAGGCTGAGGCATGCTCCCGCCGCCACCGGCACGCGCAACCCCAGATGCCCGGACAGGACTCCCATCGCCACCGCGTTCACCGCCGGGCCGGCGCGGAAGATCATGCCGTAGAATCCGAGCACGCGGCCGCGCATCGCCGGATCGACCGCGATCTGGATCAGCGTCTGGGCGCTGATGCCGGTCGCCACCATGGCAAAGCCGGCGACGAAGACGCAGACCAGCGCCAGCGCATAGCTCGTGGTCAAGGTGAAGCCGAGCACCGCGAGCGACATGGTGAGGGTGTAGGCGACGATGAGCCGCGTCAGCCCACGCGTGCCGCTTCGCCGTAGCATCCAGATGCAGCCGACCATCGCGCCGAGGCCGACCGTCGCCGTCAATCCGGCCAGCCCCATCGGGCCGCGACCGAACACCCTGTCGGCGAAGCCCGGAAAAAGCTCGATGAACCCGCGCAGCGTGATCGAGGTGACCGAGAATAGCACGACGATGCCGCCGATGCCGCGATGGGTCAGCGCGTAGACATAGCCCTCGAAAGAATCGCGGAGGAAGTGGCCACCCGGCGGTCGCGCCGCCTTCGCGTCGGCGGGAATATGGATCCGGCTCAAGGCGAAGATGAAGGCGGGGTAGCTCAAGGCGTTGAGGGCGAAGGCGAGCTCGACGCTCGACTGCGCGATGACGATGCCGGCGGTGGCGGGGCCGATGAAGCGCGCCGCGTTGAACACCAGCGAGTTGAGTGCCACCGCCGAGCCGAGCGTCGACGCATCGACCAGGCTCGGAATCAGCGCCAATCGCGCCGGCTGATTCATCGCATTGGCGACGCCGAGAAAAAGCGTCATCGCGAAAAGCAGCTCGACGGTGATAAGGCCGGTATAGGTCAGCACCGCGAGTAGCACGGCCTGGCTCATCGCCACGATCTGCGTCAGCCAGATCAGCCGCAGCCGGTCGGTGCGGTCGGCTAAGGCGCCGGCGAAGGGACTGACCACCACCACCGGAATGAGATCGGCGGCGGCGCAGAGGCCGAGCCAGGCGCCCGAATGCGTCAGCTGCCAGGCGAGCCAGCCCACCGCGACGCGCTGGATCCAGGTGCCCGAGAGCGAGATCAGATTGCCGATGGTGTAGATGCGGTAGTTGGGGATGCTGAGGGCGCGCGCCACATTGCCGAACCCCGTCGCGCCCTCCGCCATCTGCCCGAGTTCCCGAAGTCGATCCGCCGTCGCGTTGTAACAGGGAGTTTAGCAAAGCAGGGCGGACACCGGCAAAATTCGAGCCGCGAAGCGGCTTGCTGCGCTGCAATGCAGCAGCGAGGGCCGGGGATTAAGAAGTTAACAGACGTTTTGTGGCATAAAACCGGGGCAACCTTTATATTATCGGCCATCATGCTCAATCATTGGCGCCAGAGGCGCTTTGGCGCCGGTCTGCTCGCGCTCCCCGCCAAGCCGGAGCATCGCAAGCGCGCGCGCTTGGCGATCTGGGGTGTCACCATTCTCGTCGCGGCGGCGATCGCCTATGAGATTTTCGCGCCCGCGCGCGTGGCGCCGGTGCTTGCGCGTCCGGCGGTGCCGGTCACCGTCGTCGCGGTCGCGCGACAGCCGATACCGGTGCGGCTCGAGACTATCGGCACGGTGCAGACCATCGCCAACGTCTCGGTCAAGTCACGCATCGACGGTGTCATCACCGACGTCCTCATCACCGATGGTCAATTCGTCAAGACCGGCGACATCATGTTCAAGCTCGACGATCGCGCCGCGAAGGCGCTCGTCGACCAGAATCGCGCGCAGCTCGGCAATGCGCGGGCCGACGTCGCGCGCTATCAGCCGCTGGTCGGCAAGGAATTCATCTCGCGCCAGACTTACGACACCGCGGTCTCGAACGAAAAGATGCTCGCCGCATCGGTCGATAATTTCGCGGCACAACTGAGCTACTACACCATCGTGGCGCCGATCGACGGCCGCGTCGGCACCATCACCATCAAGGCCGGCAACAGCATCAAGGCGAACGACGCGCCGCTGGTCACCATCAACCAGGTCGCACCCATCTATGTCGGCTTCACTCTGCCGCAGGCCGAGCTGCCCGGCATCCGCGACGCGATGAGCAAGGGCGACGTCCCGGTAAACGCGACGATCAACGGCGATCGGGGTCCGCCGGTCGTCGGCAAGATCGCGTTCTTCGACAATGCCGTCGACATCAATTCAGGCACCATCGCGGTGAAGGCGGTCTTCGCCAATGACGAGCAGCGGCTCTGGCCCGGCCAGTTCGTCAATGTGGCGGTGACCGAGCGCGTCGACCCGAATGCGCTTACCATCCCGCAGGCCGCGGTGCTGATCGGCCAATCGAATACTTATGTCTATGTCATCAAGAACGACAACACCGCCGAGATGCGCCCCGTCAAGGTGGCGCGCACCATCGACGGGCAGAGCGTCATTTCGGACGGCCTTTCCGAGGGTGAGCGGGTTGCCACCGACGGTCAGCTCCGGCTGACCGGCGGCAGCCGGGTCGACGTGCGCGACGCAAACAAGCCGAAGCCGGATTCGGCCTCATGAACCTGCCGGAGACCTGCATCCGTCGTCCGGTGATGACGACGCTGCTGATGATGGCCTTCGTCATTTTCGGGATGTTCAGCTACCGGCTGCTGCCGGTGGCGGCAATTCCGCGCGTCGACTTCCCGACCATAGTCGTCTCGGCCCAGCTCCCAGGCGCCAGCCCGGAGACCATGGCCGCTTCGGTGGCGACGCCGCTGGAGAAGCAGTTCTCCACCATCTCGGGCCTGAGCTCGATGGTTTCGACCTCGGGCCAGGGCGTTACCTCGATCACCATGCAGTTCGATTTGGACCGCAACATCGACGGCGCGGCCTTGGACGTGCAATCGGCCATGACCACGGCGGCGAAGCAGTTGCCGGTCGAGATGACGACGCCGCCCTCGTTCCAGAAGGTCAATCCGGCCGACCAGCCGGTGATTTTCCTGGTGCTGGGCTCCGATACCCTGCCGCTCTCGGTGCTCGACGAATACGGCGAGACCATGATGGGCGAGCGTCTCTCGACGCTGCCCGGCGTGGCGCTGGTCAACGTTTATGGCGCGCAGAAATTCGCCGTCCGCGTCCAGGCCAATCCTGAAGCACTGGCCGCAAAAGGCCTGACCCTCCTCGATCTGCAGAACGCCGTCGCCGCGGCCAATTCCGATACGCCGGCCGGCACGCTGATGGGGCCCAATCAGAGCTTCACGCTGCAGATGCGCAACCAGTTCAACAAAGCCGCCGATTTCGCGCCGATCATCGTAGCTTACCGTGACGGCGCCCCGGTGCGCGTCTCGGATGTCGCCAAGGTCGTCGACGGCGTCGAGAACGACCAGGTTGCCGGCTGGTATAACGGCCAGCGCTCGATCATCCTGGCAATCCAGCGCCAACCCGACGCCAACACCGTCCAGGTGGTCGACGGTGTCAGGGCGCTGCTGCCGGTGTTCGAGGCGGAGTTGCCGGCCGCGGTGAAGCTCTCGGTGCTGAGTGATCGCTCGGTGTCGATCCGCAGTTCGGTCGACGACGTGCAGTTCACCCTGATCCTCACCGCCTGCCTGGTGGTGCTGGTGATTTTCCTCTTCCTGCGCAACGTCACCGCCACGATCATCCCGGCCCTGGCGCTGCCGGTGTCGGTGATCGGCACCTTCGCCGGCATGTATGTGCTGGGTTACAGCATCGACAATCTGTCGCTGCTGGCGCTGACGTTGTCGGTCGGCTTCGTCGTCGACGACGCCATCGTCATGCTCGAGAACATCGTGCGCCACGTCGAGAACGGCGAGCGAGTGATGGATGCCGCCTTCCGCGGTTCGCGCGAGATCGGCTTCACCATCATATCGATCACCCTGTCTCTCGTCGCGGTGTTCATTCCCGTGCTGTTCATGGGCGGCGTCGTGGGCCGCGTCTTCCGCGAATTTGCCGTCACCATCAGCATGACCATCCTGATTTCGGGATTGGTGTCGCTGACGCTGACGCCGATGCTGTGCTCGCGCCTCTTGAAGCCGCCCAAGCACGGCGACCAGCAATTCTTCCTGCTCAAATATTCCGAGGCGGCCTTCGACAAGCTGCGCGACGGCTATGAATGGGGCCTGCGCCGCGTGATGATCTACCGCTTCGCGACCCTGATGGTCACCATTCTCTGCGTCATCGCCAGCGGCGTGCTCTTCGTCACGATCCCGAAGGGCTTCTTCCCGAGCGAGGATACCGGCCAGATCTTCGCTTTCACCGAAGGGCCGCAGGACGCCTCGTTCCAATCGATGGCCGATCACCAGAAGATGGCGGCGCAGATCATCAAGGACGATCCCAACGTCTCCGACGTCAACTCCTTCGTGGGTGCCACCGGATTCAGCCCGGCGTTGAACAACGGCCGGCTCTTCATCCAGCTGAAGCCACGCAATGAGCGTCGCCTCGATGCCGATCAGGTGATCCAGGAGCTGCGGCCCAAACTGGCGCAGGTGCCCGGCATGAACACCTTCATGCAGAGCCTGCAGAACATCCAGCTCGGCGGCCGCCTGGCGAAAAGCGCCTATCAATACACGCTGCAGGATGCCGACACCGACGAGCTCTATAAATACGCCCAGACCATGCAAGCGCGCATCGCCGGAGCGCCTGGCTTCCAGGACGTCAACTCCGACCTGCAACTCCTAAACCGCCAAGCGGTGATCGATATCGATCTCGACAAGGCGGGGCTACTTGGCATCACGATGGATCAGATCCGCAACACCTTCTACAGCGCCTTCGGCTCGCGGCAGATCTCGACCATCTATGAGCCGTCCAACGACTACGAGGTGATCCTCGAGCTCGACAAGGCCTATCAACAATCGCCCGAGGACCTGTCGCGGATATATCTCAAGAGCAGCAGCGGCGCCTCGGTGCCCTTAGCCGCCATCGCCAAGCTCAGCTCGGGCGTCGGCCCGGTGACGGTGAACCATCAGGGCCAGCTGCCCTCGGTGACCATCGCCTTCAACCTGGCGCCGGGCGTGTCGCTCGGCACCGCGGTGCAGGGGATCGCCCAGCTCGAGCGCGAGGTTAATCTGCCGGTCACGGTCAATACCGGCTTCCAGGGCAACGCCCAAGTCTTCCAGGACGCGCTGAAAGGCCAGGGGCTGTTGCTGGCCGCCGCCATCGTGGTGATCTACATCGTGCTCGGCATTCTCTACGAAAGCTACATCCACCCGATCACCATTCTGTCGGGCCTGCCCGCTGCCGGTCTCGGCGCGCTCGGTACGCTGATGCTGTTCCACCAGGATTTGAGCGTCATCGCGATCATCGGCATCGTCATGCTGATCGGCATCGTCAAGAAGAACGCGATCATGATGATCGACTTCGCGCTGGAGCGACAACGCGTCGGCCATGTGTCGGCCGATCAGGCGATCTTCGAGGCCTGCCTGCTGCGCTTCCGTCCCATCATGATGACCACCATGGCGGCGATCATGGGCGGATTGCCGATCGCGCTCGGCACCGGCTCGGGCGCCGAGCTGCGCCGGCCGCTGGGTCTCGCCGTGGTCGGCGGCCTCATCGTCTCGCAGTCGCTGACCCTCTTCATCACGCCGGTCATTTTCCTCTACCTCGAAAAGGCGCGCACGATGTTCTCCCGCGATGAGGCCAAGGATGCGCAGCCCGCCGTTGCGGGCGCGCATGGCGCGCCGCTCGATGAGCATCATGCCCCGCTCGCCGGCGAATAGACGGATCGCGGCCCTGCTGCCGTTCGCGGCCGCGATCCTGGCCGCGGCATCGCCCAGCCCGAAGCTCTCATCGCCCCTCGATGCCTCCTCGCAATACGACAGCTGCCTAGCCGAGGTCGCCACAAGCCCGCAAGCCGCGTTGAACCGCGCCGAGGCTTGGCACGAATCAGGCGGCGGCTTTCCCGCCGAGCATTGCGCCGCGGTGGCGCTGATCGGCCTCAAGCGCTACGACGAGGCGGCGCGGCGGCTCGAAGCGCTGGCCGGGGCGATGATGATCCAGACCCCTGAGCTGCGCGCCGCGAGCCTCGAGCAGGCGGGCCAAGCGTGGCTTCTCGCCAACGATACCGCCAAGGCGAAGGCCGATTTCGACGCCGGCCTCAGCTTCTCGCCGCGCAATCCCGATCTGCTGATCGACCGGTCCGAGGCCTTTGCCGCGGCCGGGCAGTATTGGGACGCGATCGACGATCTCAACCGCGCGCTCGACGCCGCACCCAACGATGTCGCGGCGCTGATCTACCGCGCCTCGGCCTATCGCAACGCTGGCGGCGCCGACGGGCTCGAGCTCGGCTTGGCTGACATCGAGCACGCCCTGAGACTGTCACCCAACGACGCCGCCGGCTTGCTCGAGCGCGGAAATATTCTGCGCCTGCAAGGCAACCTTAAAGCGGCGCGCGCCGATTGGGATAAGGTGGTACGGCTCGAACCCGCCTCCACCGCCGCCGACGATGCGCGCAACAACCTTGCGCATATGAACGAGAGCCCGGAGGCGGTGCGGCTGATGACGGATCAGCCCTCTAAGAATTAAAGGTCCAAGTCCGGCGCGCCTAAAAGTCGAGATCGGCGTAGTGCTTGGGTGGTGGCGCGCCGGGAATGTGATCAGTGAGGATAATCCGGAAGGACGGCCGCGACTTGACCCGCGCATACCATTCCTTGGCCGGCTCATGCGCATCCCACGGCACGTCGCCCAGATAATCGAGCGCCGAGAGATGCGCCGCGGCGGTCACGTCGGCGAGCGAGAAATGATCGCCGGCGAGCCAGCGCCGCCGCTCGGCGAGCTGGCTGATGTAGTCGAGGTGATAATTGAGATTGGCCGATGCCGCGCGCAGCACCGCCGAATCCGGGGTGCCGAATCCAAGGAAGCGCTTCATGATCTTCTCGTTAAGCAGGCCCTCGCTCACCTCGCGGTTGAGCTTGCCGTCGAACCAAGCATCGAGCCGGCGCACCTCGGCGCGGTCGACCGGGTTCAATCCGAGCAAAAGCTTGTCGCGATAGACCTCGTCGAGGAATTCGGCGATGGCGGAGGCCTCGGCCAGCACCGTGCCGTCGGGCTCGATCAGCACCGGCACCTCGCCCGCCGGGTTGAGGGCGAGGAATTCGGGCCGCCGCTCCCACACCTTCTCGACCTTCAGGGTGAAGTCGAGGCCCTTTTCGGCGAGCACAATCCTGATCTTGCGCGAGGTGGGCGAGAGCCAGAGGTGATAGAGGAGGCGCATGGCCGCATGATACAGCGCCGCATGCTGGCGCGACAGCCGCGCGGCGCGAAACGCTAGGTCGTCGCGCCGCCGCCGGCCGGCAGCATGATGATTTCGGGCTTGCGGCGCAGCACCAGGCATTCGGCCATGATGTCGTGCAACGCCTGCTTGCGGCGCGTCCAGCCGGCCATCATGTAGCCGATCATCAGCGTCAGCGACGAGATGAACTTGCCAAAATAGCGGCCAGTGGCACGGCCGAAGGAGATGCGGTTGCCGTTGAGGTCGGTCACGACGATACCGCAGCAGCGCTTGCCGATCGTCGCCTGGCGCGACGAGCTTTCCTGCAGCGCGAAATAAAGCCAGATGGCGACGACGTTGCCGAGGCCGAGCAAATCGGCATCGACGTTGTAGGCGACATAGAATATGCCGCCGAAATTATCGCTGCCGAAGGGATCAATCCTAAAGGCGCCGATCCCGAACGGGTCGAAGAATACGCCGACGGCGAAAGACGCCACCCAGATGATGAGCAGGTCGAGCAGCGCCGCGACGAAGCGCCACCAGAAGCCGGCATAATTAAACGCGCCCTCCATCGATCCCCCCCCCGTCGCCATGGGCGCGAGGCTAGCATCGCGCCACGCGCGGCTCAATCGTCGCCGGCCTCGGCGACGGTCGGGCTCAAGGGCTGCGCCAAGGTCGCGGATATCTCCTTCGGCACCACCTGCCAGAAATGCGGCAGCGCGCGCCGCCAATCGACCAGGATCTGCTCGGCGAAGCGCGAGGATGTTTCGCGCGCATGCTCCTCAACGAGGCCCTTCAGCACGCTTTCCCAATGCGGCGTCGCGACGCGCTGCCACAGCACGGTGTCGGGATTGACGCGGCCGGGAAAGCTGCCCTCGGGGTCGTAGACGAAGGCCATGCCGCCATACATGCCGGCAGCGAAATTATCGCCGATGCCGCCCAGGATCACGACGGTGCCACCGGTCATATACTCGCAACCGTTCGACCCACACCCCTCGATCACCGCCTCGGCGCCGGAATTCCGCACGGCGAAGCGCTCGCCTGCTTGCCCCGCGGCGAAGAGGCGGCCGGCCGTCGCGCCGTAGAGCACGGTGTTGCCGATGATGGTGTTGCGCTGCGAGACCAAGGCGCTGCCGGTCACCGGGCGCACCACGATGGTGCCGCCGCACAGCCCCTTGCCGACATAGTCGTTGGCGTCGCCGAAGACCTCGATCTTGATGCCCTGCACCGCGAAGGCGCCGAGGCTCTGCCCGGCCGAGCCAGAGAGGCGCAGCGTGATATGGCCGGGCTTGAGGCCGGTCATGCCGAAGCGCCGCGTTACCATCGAGGAGATTCTGGTGCCGACGGCGCGGTGCGTGTTGCGCACGTTGTAGGTCAATTGCATCTTCTCGCCAAGCGCGAACAGCGCCTCGGCGTCCTTCGCCATCTGCGCATCGAGCGTGTCGGGAACCTCGTTGCGGCCTTGAAGCGTGCAATAGCGCGGCGAATCCCCGGCATCGGCCTGGGCCAGGATTGGATTCAAATCCAGATCGTCAAGATGAGTGCCGCCGCGGCTGACCTGGGCCAAGAGCTCGGTACGGCCGATGATCTCGGTCAGCGACCGGACGCCGAGATAGGCCAGGATCTCGCGCACTTCCTCGGCGACGAAGGAGAACAAATTCACCACCTTCTCGGGCGTGCCGGTGAATTTTTCGCGCAGCTTTTCGTCCTGGGTGCAGATGCCCACGGGGCAGGTGTTGGAATGGCACTGGCGCACCAGGATACAGCCCATCGCCACCAGGGAGGCGGTGCCGAGTCCGAATTCCTCGGCGCCAAGCATCGCGGCGATGACGACGTCGCGCCCGGTCTTGATGCCACCATCGACGCGTAGGCGCACCCGGTGCCGGAGCCGGTTTAGCACCAACACCTGATGCGCCTCGGAGAGGCCCATCTCCCACGGCACGCCAGCGTATTTGATCGAGGATTGCGGACTGGCGCCGGTGCCGCCGCTATGGCCGGAAATCAGGATGACGTCGGCCTTGGCCTTGGCGACGCCGGCGGCGATGGTGCCGATGCCCGAGCGCGCCACCAGCTTGACGCAGACCCTCGCCTCCGGATTGATCTGCTTCAAATCGTAGATGAGCTGCGCCAGATCCTCGATCGAATAGATGTCGTGATGTGGCGGCGGCGAGACCAGCGTCACCCCCGGAGTCGCGTGGCGCAGCCTGGCGATCATCGCGTTGACCTTGAACCCGGGAAGCTGGCCGCCCTCCCCCGGCTTGGCGCCTTGCGCGATCTTGATCTCGATCTCGCGGCAGTTGTTGAGATATTCGGCGGTGACGCCGAAGCGCGCCGAGGCGATCTGCTTGATCGCCGACGAGGCATTGTCGCCGTTGGCGCGCGGCTTTGAGCGCGCCGGATCCTCGCCGCCCTCGCCGCTGTCGGATTTGGCGCCGATGCGGTTCATCGCGATGGAGAGATTCTCATGCGCCTCGGGCCCGAGCGCGCCGAGCGAAATCCCGGGCGAGACCAGGCGCTTGCGAATTTCGGTGATCGATTCGACCTCGTCGGTCGAGATGGCAGCACGCTGCGGCTTCAATTCGAGCAGGTCGCGCAGCGCGATCGGCGGCAGCGCGCGCAAGCCCTCGCTATAGCGCTTGAACGTCGCGTAGGAATCGATGGCGACCGCCTCTTGCAGCGTGTGGACGAGCCCGCCCGCGAAGGCATGCTGCTCGCCATTGGCCCGCATCCGGTAGAAGCCTCCGACCGGCAGCGCCGCGTACTCCTCGGCGAAGGCGCGGCGATGCAAACCCAGCGCCTGCTGCTGGATGCCGGCGAGGCCGATGCCGGAGATGCGCGAGGTCATGCCCGGAAAGAACTCGGCCACCAGAGTGCGCGACAGCCCGACCGCCTCGAAATTATAGGCGCCGCGATATGACGAGATCACCGAGATGCCCATCTTCGACATGATCTTCAACAGGCCCTCGTTGGCCGCGCGCTTGTAGCGCTCGAGCGCCGCCTCCAGCGTCATCATCTTTGGAAACAGGCCACGGCGATGGCGGTCGGAGATCGTCTCCTGCGCGAGATAAGCGTTGACGGTGGTGGCGCCGACGCCAATTAGCACGGCGAAATTATGCACGTCGAGGCATTCGCCGGCGCGCACGTTGAGCGAGGTGAAGGTGCGGAGCTGCTGGCGCACCAAATGCGAGTGCACGGCACCGGTGGCGAGAATCATTGGCATCGCCGCGCGCGCGGCATCCATGTTCCAATCCGACAGGATGAGATGGGTGCAGCCCTCACGCACCGCGTTTTCAGCCTCGGTGCGGATGCGCGCAATGGCGTCGCGCAAGGCCCCCTCGCCCGCCTGGGGATCGAAGCTGCAATCGATCTCGGCTGCGGTGGCGCCCATGTAATCGCGCATCGCGGCGAATTCGGCGTTGGACAGCACCGGTGAATCGAGCTGCAGCAGGCGGCACTGGCTGGCATCCTCGTCGAGGATGTTGCCGAGATTGCCGAGCCGCGTCTTCAGCGACATCACCCGGCTCTCGCGCAAGGAATCGATCGCCGGGTTGGTCACCTGGCTGAAATTCTGCCGGAAGAAATGATGCAGCGGCCGGGCCTGGCTCGATAGCACCGCCAGCGGCGTGTCGTCGCCCATCGAGCCGACCGCCTCCTTACCCTCCTCGGCCATGGGCTGGAGAATCAATTCGAGATCCTCGAGGCTCCAACCGAAGGCGAGCTGGCGCCGGCGCAATTCCTCACGCGAGAGAGTAGCCGCCTCACCGCCTTGCTTGATCAGGCGGTCGAGCGGCGTGGTGTTCTTCAGCCATTCGGCATAGGGATGCCGCGCCGCCAGCATGTCCTTGATCTCGCGGTCGCGGTGCAATTTGCCCGACGCCAGCTCGACGCCGATCATCTGGCCGGGACCGAGCCGGCCTTTTTCGACGATCACCGATTCATCGAGCCGCACCATGCCCGATTCCGATCCGGCGACGATGAGCCCGGTCGAGGTGATGGCATAGCGCATCGGTCTGAGACCGTTGCGGTCCATGCCGCCCAGCACCCAGCGTCCATCGGTCAGCGCCAGCGCCGCCGGCCCGTCCCACGGCTCCATCACCGAATTGGAATAGCCGTACATGTCGCGATGCGTCTGCGGCATAGCGTCGGCCTTGGACCAGGCCTCGGGCACCATCATGGTCTTCACCGCGGCAAGACTGCGGCCGCCGCGCACCAGGAGCTCGAAGACGTTGTCGAGCGCCGCCGAATCCGAGCCCGCCGCTTGGATCACCGGCTTCAACTCCTCGGCGGCCTCGCCGAAGGCACCGCCCGCCATACGCGTCTCGTGACTTTTCATCCAATTGACGTTGCCGCGCAGGGTATTGATCTCGCCGTTATGGGCGAGGATGCGGAAGGGCTGCGCCAAGGGCCAGGTCGGGAAGGTGTTGGTCGAATAGCGCTGATGATAGATCGCGAAGCGAGAGATGAACCGCCGGTCGAGCAGATCGGGATAAAAGGACGTCAGCTGCTCGGCGAGGAACATGCCCTTGTAGATGATCGAGCGGCAGGACAGCGAGCAGAGGTAGAAATCCTTGATCTGCTCGGCGATGACGCGCTTTTCGATGCGTCGGCGGATGATGTAGAGCTCGAGCTCGAAGGTCTCCTCGTGGAGGCCGCGGCGGTTGTCGATGACGATCTGCTCGATCTCGGGCCGCGTCGCGTTCGCCTTCTCGCCGATGAATTCGATATTGAGCGGCACCTGGCGCCAGCCATGGAGGGCGAAGCCGGCATTGAGAATTTCCGCCTCGACAATGGAGCGGCAACGCTCCTGCCCGTCGAGATCGGTGCGCGGCAGGAAGACCTGGCCAACCGCGAGCTGGCCCGGCCCGGGGGCAATCCCGGTGACACGAAGATGGGCACGGAAGAAATCCTGCGGGATCTCGACATGGATGCCGGCGCCATCGCCGGTCTTGCCGTCGGCATCGACGGCGCCGCGATGCCACACCGCCTTCAGCGCGTTGATGCCGGCCTCGACCACGTCGCGCCGCGGCTTGCCGTCGAGCGATGCGACAAAGCCGACGCCGCAGGAATCGTGCTCCTCGGCCGGATCGTAGAGCCCGGCGGCTTCGAGCTTGGCCGCGTTGGCGCGGAAGGTTTTGACGAAATCCTCGGCCATGCTCACTCCGCGGCCGCTTTCGGCACGGCCTTGGCCTCGAGATAGCGATGAATCTGCGCCGCGGCGTCGCGCCCGTCGCGTACCGCCCAGACCACGAGCGAGGCGCCGCGCACGATGTCGCCGGCGGCGAAGACGCCGTCGAGGCTGGTCATCATGCGGCGATGGTCGATCTCGAGTGTGTTCCAGCGCGTCACGGCGAGATCATCGGACTTGAAGATTGCCGGCAGATTCTCGGGGTCGAAACCCAGCGCCAGGATCGCGAGATCGGCCGGCAGCTCGAAGCCGCTATCGGGCAGGATTTGCGGCGCCTGGCGGCCGGTTGAATCGGCAACACCCAGATGCATGCGCTGAGCGCGGACCGCGGCGACCTTGTCCTTGCCGAGAATTGCCTCGGGTGCCGCAAGCCAGATGAATTCGACGCCTTCCTCCTCGGCGTGTTTCACCTCGCGTTGCGAGCCCGGCATGTTGGCACGGTCGCGGCGATAGAGGCAGCGGACCGATTTGGCGCCTTGGCGCACCGCGGTGCGCACGCAATCCATCGCCGTGTCGCCGCCGCCGACCACCACGACGTGCTTGCCGGCGGCATTGAGATCGCCGCTGTCGTAGGCTGGCACATCGTCGCCCAGGCCCTTGCGGTTGGAGGCAATGAGATAGGAGAGCGCCGGCTCGACATTGCCGAGATCGATGCCGGGGCAATCGAGATCGCGGGCGCGGTAGACGCCGGTGGCGATCAGCACCGCGTCGTGCTTTTGGCGCAGCTCGGCCAACGCGACATCGCGGCCGATAGCGACGTTCAAATGGAAATGAATGCCACCCTGCACCAAGAGATCGTGGCGGCGCTGCACCACCGTCTTCTCCAATTTGAAATTGGGAATCCCGTAGACCAGCAGGCCGCCGACGCGATCGTGCCGGTCATAGATATGCACCTGGTAGCCGCGGCGGCGGAGTTCCTCGGCTGCCGCCATGCCGGCCGGGCCGGCGCCGATAATGGCGATCGATTGCGGCCGCTCGCGCACCGGCTTCACCGGCTTGACCCAGCCTTGGGCGAAAGCAGTTTCGGTGATGTATTTCTCGACCGCGCCGATCGAGACCGAATCGAACCCCTTCTCGATGACGCAATTGCCCTCGCAGAGACGATCCTGCGGACAGATGCGACCGCAGATCTCCGGCATGTTGTTGGTGGCCGACGAGACCTCGTAGGCTTCTTCGAGGCGTCCCTCCGCCGTCAGCATCAGCCAATCCGGGATGTTGTTCTGGAGCGGACAGTGGATCTGGCAGAAGGGAATCCCGCATTGCGAGCAGCGGCTGGCCTGCTCGGCGGCGCGCTGGGCGTCAAACTCGCCGTAGATTTCGCCGAAATCGTGCCGGCGCGAATCGGGTTCACGCTTCGGCGGCATGCGCTTGCCGATCGCCGGGAATTGCAGCAGCAGTTTCATTTCAGATCGCTCATGGTCGGAACCTCGCCAGAAATAGCCCCTTCGGCCAATTTAGGTCAACTTATTTTACCTTTTATGACCATGCCCCTGTCCTACCTTCCCTGTTCGCGGGTTTATCGCCCCGTTCTTAATAAAGTAGTCTTTTTCTGGTACTATATTAGTTTTATGGCCGCCATCCGCGGGTGTCCGGGCCGGGCTAAGCTCAGCCGATGACCGATCCGCGCGCGCAGGCCCTACTCGATGTCTGGTTCGGCAAGCCGGACGAACCCGATTTCGATACCGCGCGCGAATGGTGGTTCGTCGCGGATCCCGTCTCCGATAAGGCGATGCGGGAGCGTTTTGGCCCGGATCAGCGCCGTGCCGCCGCCGGAGAACTCGAATCCTGGATCGTCGAGCCCAATTCCTGCCTTGCCTTGGTGCTGCTGCTCGACCAACTCCCGCGTAACCTCTACCGCGGCAGCCCGCGCGCCTTCGACTGCGATGCCGATGCGCGGCAGGTCGCCGATCGGGCGCTGCGGGAGAACCATGACCAGGCGGTCGTGCCGGTGCGGCGCCAATTCTTCTATCTGCCCTTCGAGCACAGCGAGGCCCTGGCCGATCAGGAGCGCAGCGTGGCGCTGGCGAAAGCGCTGCCCGAGTTGCCCTTCAAGGCGAATTTCGTCGATTACGCCGAGCGCCACCGCGCCATCATCGCCCGCTTCGGGCGCTTCCCGCACCGCAACCAGGTCCTCGGCCGGGACTCGACCCCGGAAGAGGAGCATTTCCTGAAGCAGCCGGGCTCGTCGTTCTAGGGTCTGTGCGATCAAGGCTCGGCGGTTCAGGTTTGCGCGGCAATGCCGAGATCGCGCGGCCGGCGATAGCGGTCGAGATAGGTCGGCAGCAGCAATACGAGCGCGGTCGGCGCGATGCCCAGCTCATTCAGCCCCGGCATGCCGGGCTCGGCCACCGCGTCGCGCCGCAACATGCGCACCTGATCGCGGGTGATGAGAGGATTGGGCAGCGGCAGCAGATCGTGCAGCGCCGCGTGGAAGGCGGCGAGGCCGAAGGGCACCGGCATGAGCCAGCGGCGGCGACCGGTCTCCTTGAGGATGAGCTGGAACAACGATTTCAGCGTATAGGTCTCGGGCCCGGCAAGATCGTAGGTGCGGCCAGCCGTTGCCGGATTCTCCAGCGCGGCCAGGATCGCCGCTGCGACATCGCCGACATAGACCGGCTGGAAGCGGGTCTGGCCACCGCCGATCAGCGGCAGCGCCGGCAGGAAGCGCGCCAAGGCTGCGAAGCGGTTGAAGAACTGGTCCTCGGGCCCGAAGATCAGCGATGGCCGCAGGATGACGGCGCCGGGAAAGGCCTGCCGCACCGCCGCTTCGCCCTTGGCCTTGCTGCGCGCGTAAAGCGAGGGCGAGTCCGGATCGGCGCCCAGCGCCGAGATATGGACGAAATGCCGGGCCCCCGCCTCGGCGGCGAGCCGCGCCAGCAGCGCCGGGCCCTCCTCATGGATTGCCCCAAAGCGCTGCCTGCCGCGCTCGAACAGGATGCCGGTCGCGTTGACCACCGCATCGGCGCCGGCGATCAAGGGCCTCAGGCGCTTTTCGTCGCGGATATCGCAATCGATCGCCGCGATCTGCCCGACATCGCCCATCGGCCGGAGATAGCCCGCCGCGACGGCGTGGCGCCCCAGGACCGAGATCACCGCCCCCGCCTTGGCCAGATCGCGCACCGCATAGCGCCCGACGAAGCCCGAGGCGCCCATCACCACAACCCGCCGATTCCGCATGTGCGATCCCAAATTATTGCCGTGCGCGCCTCACTACACTCGAAGCCGCGGCACCCGCGCAACTGTTTGATTGACAGGAGGGAGGCCCGCCTCTAAGTCACTTTCGCATTGCCCAGGTGGCGGAATTGGTAGACGCGCTAGATTCAGGTTCTAGTGCCCGAAAGGGCTTGGAAGTTCGAGTCTTCTCCTGGGCACCACGATCCGGTCGCGGGTGAAAGTGTGGCGATGAAGATCAACCTGCATCGCGGCGATCTCCCGGCCGGAGTCTCGTTTGGCGATTCCGTCGCCATCGACACCGAGACCATGGGGCTCGAGCCCAGCCGCGACCGGCTCTGCCTGGTGCAGCTCTCGGCCGGCGACGGCACCGCGCATCTGGTGCAGCTGGCGGCAGAGTCCTATGACGCGCCGAACCTGAAGGCGCTGCTGACCGACCCGAAAGTACTGAAACTCTTCCACTTCGCCCGCTTCGACATCGCCATGCTGCGGCGTTATCTGGGCGTCATCACGGCACCGGCCTATTGCACCAAGGTCGCCTCGAAGCTGGCGCGCACCTTCACCGACCGGCATGGTCTCAAGGATCTCTGCCGCGACGTGCTCGGCGTCGAAATCTCGAAACAACAGCAATCCTCCGATTGGGGCGCCGACAAGCTGAGCGAGGAGCAACTGCGCTACGCCGCCTCCGACGTGGAGCATCTCCACGCCTTGAAGGCGAAGCTCGACGTCATGCTGGCGCGCGAGGGCCGAGCATCCCTGGCCCAGGCCTGCTTTACTTTCCTCCCGGTGCGCGCGGCGCTCGACCTCGCGGGCTTCCCGGGCCCCGACCTCTTCGAGCATTAAGCCAAATTTAACCCTTTGGGTCTTGCCTGGCGCTTGACCTGCTTGACGCAAAGCAAGGACCGTGCCGGTTTCGGCCGGTTGCGTTGATTTCAAGGGATGGCGGGAGCATAGTGCCGCGATGATGAGGGGAAATCTCCGCCCGCGCGATGCCGCACCGACCGGGACCGATCAAAGCAAGATGGCGAAGACCGAGTCACCCGACATCGCCGCCGCGCGCCGCGTGCTGAAGACCGAAATCGCCGGGCTCGAGGCGCTGGCCGACGGGCTCGATGTCGCCTTCGCCACCGCGATCGAAAAACTGGCGGCGATCAAGGGCCGCGTCACGGTGACCGGCATCGGCAAGAGCGGCCATATCGCGCGCAAGATCGCCGCGACCCTCGCCTCGACCGGCACCTCCGCCCAATTCGTGCATCCCTCCGAGGCGAGCCACGGCGATCTCGGCATGCTGGAAGAGGGCGACGCGGTGCTGGCGCTGTCGAATTCCGGCGACACCGCCGAATTGGCCGACATTTTGGCGCATGCGCGCCGCTTCCGCATGCCGGTCATCGCCATCACCTCACGCGAGAAAAGCGCCTTGGGCGATGCCGCCGACGTGACGCTGCGCCTGCCCGACGCCGCCGAGGCCTGCTCGATGGGCCTCGCCCCCACCACCTCCACCACCATGATGATGGCGCTGGGCGACGCGCTCGCGGTGACGCTGCTTGAGCGCAAGGGCTTCTCCTCCAACGACTTCCACCGCCTCCATCCGGGCGGCCAGCTCGGCCGCAAGCTATTGAAGGTGGCCGATATCATGCACGAGGGCGACGCCTTGCCCCTGGTGCCGCTCTCCACCGCGGTGACCGAGGCGATCCTGGCAATGACCGCCAAGAGCTTCGGCTGCGTCGGCATCACCGACGAGCACGGCCAGCTCGCCGGCATCGTCACCGACGGCGATCTGCGCCGCCACATGGGCGACAAGCTCCTGCGCGCCACCGTCGCCCAGGTGATGAGCCCGGCGCCCAAGACCATCCGGCCCCAGGCGCTCGCCGCCGAGGCGGTCGCCGAGATGAACGCGCATTCAATCACCAGCCTCTTCGTCGTCGACGAGAGCGGCAAGCCGCTCGGCATCCTACATATCCACGACTGCCTGCGCGCGGGTGTGGCGTGAAAACCCCGCTTGACCGCGCCTTCGCCGAGGCTCGGCTGTCGATCACCCGCAACGGCCCCTCGATGGTGCGCCGCCGCTACAGCCGCTTCGTCAGCCTGGCAAAACGCGTGCTGCCGGCAACGGCGCTGGCGCTGCTGCTGCTGGTCGCGGTATGGCCGCGCATCCAGACGGCGATCGACGGGCTGCGCATCGCGGCGACGCCCAAGATCGACGCCAGCGAGGCGCGCGAGGTGCGCATGGTCGACGCGCATTACGCCGGCGTCGACCGCGAGAACCGGCCCTTCACCGTTACCGCCGAAGTGGCGCATCAGGCGCCCAAATCCTCCGACGACGCCATCTCGCTCGACGGCCCTAAGGCCGACCTCACGACCTCCACCGGCAATTGGAACGAGCTCACCGCCTATGTCGGGCTCTACCAGCCGCAGGCGCAGCTCTTGGACCTCTACGGCAATGTCGAGCTCTACCAGGACCGCGGCAACGAGATCCATTCCGACAGCGTGCGCATCGACATGGCGCAAGGCACCGCCGTCAGCCACGACCCGGTCGAGGGTCAGGGCACCTTCGGCCATGTCAACGCCGAAGGCCTGCGCATCTTGAATCGCGGCGACGTCATCATCTTCACCGGCCATACCACGCTCGATCTGGCGCCCCATGCCGGCAAGACGGCGCCGGCCAGCAAGCTGGCCTCGGACAAGGCGCCGCATTGAGCGCCGCGCGGGCCGCCATCGTCCTGGCCGCGCTGATTCTCGGCACGGCCCCGCTCTGCGCGCAACCCCCCCAGAAGAACCAAGCCCCGGCCCAAGTGCCGGCGCCGGGCCTTGGCGGCAGCAGCGGCGTCGACAATGACCGGCCCATCCACATCGAGGCGGAACAGGGCATCGAGTGGCAGCAAAGCAACCACGTCTATATCGCGCGCGGCCACGCCAGCGCGACACGCGGCCAATCGACCGTCACCGCCGACACCTTGGTGGCCTATTACCGGCCGGTGGCCGGTGCCAACCAAGGTGCTGCCCAAAGCGCCAAGCCCGCTGCATCCGACGCCAAGCCGGCTGCGGGCACCTCCTCGCTGATGGGCGGCGGTGCCGCGACCGAGATCTATCGGCTCGAGGCCGAGGGCAATGTGCATTTTACCGGCCCCACCCAAACCGCGACCGGCGATCACGCGATCTACGATGTCGACAACGCCCTGCTGGTGCTGACCGGCAAGAATTTGAAGATCGAGACCACCGGCGAGTGGGTGACCGCGCGCGACAGCATCGAATGGTACGACAAGAAACAAATCGCGGTGGCGCGCGGCAACGCACTGGCGGTTCGCGGAGAACGCCGCATGCGTGCTGATCTGCTCTCCGCTGAGGTGGAAAAGCCCGCCGACGCGCCGGCGCGCATCCACCGCATCAACGGCTATGGCAACGTCATCGTCGCGGCGGCGGATCAGATCGCGCATGGCGACGAGGGGGTCTATAATCTCGATACCGGCATCGCGACAATGACCGGCCATGTCAGCGTGACCAAGGGCGACAACGAGCTTCGGGGGCAGTACGCGGTGGTGGACACCCAGAACAATGTCAGCCGCGTCTTGGCGGCGGCGCCCGAGGCGACGGCATCGGCCGGCACCAAGACGCGCGTCGAGGGCCTGCTGGTGCCGAGCCAGCGGCTTGGCCCCGCCGCCGGACGGCCGGGGCAATAGGGCCGCGCGATGGCGAAACCCCCGATCGATCACGCGCCCCATGCGCATCTCGACAGCGCACCGCGCCTGGTCGCGTCCAATGCCGGGCTTGCCGCGCATAATCTCGGCAAGAGCTTCAAGAAGCGGCCGGTGCTGCGCGCCGTCAGCGTTTCGGTGCAGCGAGGCGAGGCGGTCGGATTGCTCGGGCCGAACGGCGCTGGCAAGACCACCTGCTTCTACATCATCACCGGATTGATCCGGCCCGATGTCGGCGCCATCACGCTGGACGGCGAGGACATCACCGAGCTGCCGATGTACCGCCGCGCGCGGCTCGGCATCGGCTATCTGCCGCAGGAGGCGTCGATCTTCCGCGGCCTTACCGTCGAGCAAAACATCCGCGCCGTTTTGGAAGTCGCCGAGCCGGTGCCCGAGATGCGCGAGGCCATGCTCGAAGCGCTGCTTGCCGAATTCTCGATCACCCATCTGCGCCGTGCGCCGGCGATGGCGCTATCGGGCGGCGAGCGCCGCCGCGTCGAGATCGCGCGGGCGCTGGCGACGCGGCCGCATTTCATCCTGCTCGACGAGCCGCTAGCCGGCATCGATCCGATCGCCGTCAACGACATCCGCGATCTGGTGGCGCATCTGAAGGATCGCGGCATCGGCGTCTTGATCACCGACCACAATGTGCGCGAGACGCTCGAGATCGTCGACCGCGCCTATATCCTGCATCAGGGCCAAGTCCTGATGGAGGGTGCGCCCGACGAAATCGTCAACGACGTTAACGTGCGCCGCGTTTACCTCGGCGAAAGGTTTAGCCTCTAAGTCCTCGCCATGGCGTTAACCCAGAGTCTCAATCTTCGGCAGTCGCAGGCGTTGGTCATGACGCCTCAACTGCAACAGGCGATCAAGCTGCTGCAGCTGTCGAACGTCGAGCTTGCCCTCTATGTCGATTCCGAGGTCGAGCAGAATCCGCTGCTCGAGCGCGATGAATCGCCGTCCGAGCCCGAGGCGCCGCACGAGGCGGCGGAGGCCGCGGAAGCCCCCAGCACCGAGAGCGAAACCGCCCAGTCCGAGATGTGGAACGACGTCGCGGGGTCCGATGGCGAGGGCAAGCAGGATTACGCCGGCGATCCCGATGCCTGGAATTCGTCGCACGGCCCGGCGCCGAGCGGCGCCGGACCATCGGCGCAATCCGGCAACGATCTTCCCGGCCTCGACCAGACGCTGGCGCGCGATCCGACGCTGCGCGAGCATCTGCTGGAGCAGCTCGGCATCGAACTGCTCGATCCCGCCGATCGGCTGATCGGCAGCCATCTGATCGATCTCGTCGACGAGGCCGGCTACCTGACCGGCGATCTCGCCACGATTGCCGAGTTGCTGGCCTGCGACATATCCCGCATCGAGAAGACGCTGGCGCTGCTGCAGCATTTCGACCCACCCGGCATCTTCGCCCGCAACCTTAGCGAATGCTTGGCGTTACAGCTTAGGGATCGCGACCGCTACGACCCGGCGATGCAAACCTTGATCGAGAACCTGCCCCTGTTGGCCAATCGCGCCGCGGCCCAGCTCATGCGGCTGTGCCGGGTCGACGCCGCCGATTTGGCGCAGATGGTAGCCGAGATCAAGGCGCTGAACCCGAAGCCCGGCCTCGCTTTCGACCGGGCGCGAGCCGAGCCGGTGGTGCCCGACGTCTTCCTGCGGCCGCAGCCGGATGGCTCTTGGGCGGTCGAGCTCAACACCGACACCTTGCCGCGCGTCCTCGTCAACAACCGCTATTTTGCCGAGGTCTCGGGCGCGGCCAAGAACAAGACCGAGAAAGAATATCTCTCCGAGCGGTTCCAATCGGCCAATTGGCTCATCAAGGCGCTGCATCAGCGCGCCACCACCATCCTCAAAGTGTCGCGCGAGATCGTCCGCCAGCAGGAGGGGTTTCTGCGCCACGGCGTGCAGCACCTGAAGCCGCTAGTGCTGCGCGACATCGCCACCGCCATCTCGATGCATGAAAGCACCGTGAGCCGGGTTACCACCAACAAGTACATGCTGACGCCGCGCGGGATTTACGAGCTCAAGTATTTCTTCACCTCGTCGATCGCGTCGTCCTCCGGCGAAGCCCATTCCGCCGAAGCCGTGCGCTCGCGCATCCGCTCGCTCATCGATATGGAAGCCGCCGACGTGCTGTCGGACGACCGCATTGTCGAGATGCTGCTCGTGGAGGGCGTCGATATCGCGCGCCGCACCGTCGCCAAATACCGCGAGGCCATGCACATCCCATCCTCGGTGCAGCGCCGGCGCGAGAAGGCGATGGAACTGTGAACGCACGCCCAATCACGCGGCCGATAGCGATCGCCGATCTGCTCTCGCCGCAGGCGGTGGCAGCGAAGCTGCGCGGCGCCAACAAGAAACAGGCGCTGCAGGAATTGGCCAAGCGCGCGGCACCCCATTTCGGCTGCGACGAGAAGCGGCTGTTCGAGATATTGATGGAGCGCGAGCGGCTGGGCTCGACCGGCATCGGCAACGGCGTCGCCGTGCCGCATGGCCGGCTCGCCGGGATGGCCGCACCCAAGGGCTTTTTCGCCAGGCTGGAGAAACCAGTCGATTTCGAGGCGGTGGATAGCCGGCCGGTCGATCTGATCTTCCTGCTGCTGACACCGGAAGGCGCCAGCGGTGACCATCTCAAAGCGTTGGCGCTGGTGTCGCGGCTGCTGCGCGACCGCGCAATCTGCGAAAAGCTGCGCGGCACCGACCGCGCCGACGCGCTCTACGCGCTGCTGATCGACCGCACCGCAAGTCATGCCGCGTAGCGGCGTGACTGCCCGAGACAGCGCGGCTGGTCACCTAAGACGGCAATCGCCTGAAATTAATGGACGGAGAGCGGCTCGAGATCGTGCTGACGCACGGCTGCGCGGGCCACTTGCAGGTCGGGCATCACCGCCATCGGCGTGCCGTCGGCGGCGCGAACCTCGAAGGCGGGCGCGTCATTGATGACGACGCGGCGGATATAGGCCATCTCCTGCAGGCCCCAATGGGCGAATTCCTGCGGCGAGATGTGCTTCCAGCGTTCGATCGTCGAATTCATCGCAATGTCTCCCGGTCGCCATTTTCGGCGCGCCCGAATGCGGCCCGAGATGGCGCCGCCCGATGCTGTATGTGGGATCGTGGCACCCGCCAATCAAGCCCGGCTCCCCAACGAGCCGGGCGGAGCCCGCCCGGACGCGTCAAGGGCCCGGCGGAAGCCGCCGAGCCCTTGCTTGATCTGGTGGAGCCAGTCGGAATCGAACCGACGACCTCTACAATGCCATTGTAGCGCTCTCCCAACTGAGCTATGACCCCGCGCCTTTTTGCCGGGCGCCCGAGGTTAGGGCACCAAGCGTAAACAACATTTTACCGCGTTTAGATTGGAGCCGCAAAGGACGCCCGCCAAGGCTCACCCGCGCTCGTCGTCGTCTTCGACCTTCTCAATCACCTCGGCCATGTCGTCCTCGTCCTCGCCGAGCTCGGAGGCGTCCTCGATGACTTCCTCCTCTTCCTCGTCGTCCTTGCCCTTGACCGCGCCCTCCTCGCCTTCCACCGGCTCCTCGCCACCGACCGCCGCAGCGGCTGGCAAGGCCCCAGGAGCAACCGGCGCCGGGCTGATAGCGGCATCGCCATCGGGCTCGGCGGCCAGATCGGCGAGCTCCTCCTCCTCGGGCAGAGGGGGCACGACCTCCTCGACCACAGCCACCACCGCCGAGGCCGCGCGCGACTTGCGGCTAGTCTTGGTCAGGGCCTCCAGATCGAAGGGGGCGCCGCATTTCGGACAGGTGATCGGATCGCGCTGCATGTCGTAATAGCGCGTCCCGCAATTCGGGCAGATGCGTTTGGAACCCCAGTCCGGCTTGGTCAACATGCCCTCCGCCTCGGCCGGATGATCCGGTCCTCGTGCGGGCCTTTGCCACGGCAACATGGCCGCTGTCAAAAGCAAAATCATGGGTCCTGCCGGGAACCGGTGTCGGCTTGTCGCGCGCCGCGCGCCGCTATGCTAAAGACAGTTCTATATCGCAGCCCTGACGGCGAGGCTCGCAGCTCCTTTGACCGCGCTTTCCTCCGGCTCATCGCGCCCACTTCGCGGCCGCTGCCGCGTCCCCGGCGACAAATCGATCTCGCATCGCGTGCTCATCCTGGGCGCGCTTGCCATCGGCCGCACCCGGATCAAGGGCCTGCTCGAGGGCGAGGACGTCATGCGCACGGCCGAGGCGCTCCGGGCGCTGGGTGCCGGCATCAAGCGCGAGCGCGACGGCGGCTGGAGCGTCGACGGCGTCGGCACCGGAGGATTGAGCGAGCCCGACCGCGTGCTCGATCTCGGTAATTCCGGCACCGGCGCGCGGATGCTGATGGGCGCGGTGGCATCGCATCCCTTCACGACGTTTTTTACCGGCGATGAATCGCTGACGCGCCGGCCGATGGCGCGAGTTACCGAGCCGCTGACCCGCATCGGCGCCCGCTTCATCGCCCGCGAAGGCTTTAGACTGCCGATGGCGGTGATCGGAGCATCGGCCCCGCTGCCGATCACCTATACCGTGCCGGTGCCCTCGGCCCAAGTAAAGTCGGCGGTGCTACTGGCGGGGTTGAACGCGCCGGGCGAAACCACGGTGATCGAGCCTGTCGCGACGCGCGACCATACCGAGAATCTGTTGAGGCACTTCGGTGCCAGAATCACAACCATCGAATTCGGCAGCGGCCGTCGCATCACCCTGACCGGCGAGCCCGAACTCAAAGCCGCCGATCTGACGGTGCCGGGCGATCCGTCTTCCGCCGCGTTTCCGGTCGTGGCGGCCCTGATCCGTCCCGGCTCGGCGATTGCCATTCAAGGCGTCGGCATGAACAGGCTGCGCGCCGGGCTCTTCGAGACCCTGCGCGAGATGGGTGCGCATATCGACCTGACCAAGCCGCGCATCGAGGGCGGCGAGCCGGTTGCCGATCTGGCGGTCAAGGCCTCGGCGCTGCGCGGCATCGACGTGCCGGCGGCGCGGGCGCCGAGCATGATCGACGAATACCCAATCCTGGCGGTCGCGGCTTCCTTCGCCAACGGCCGCACGGCGATGCATGGCCTCGGCGAGTTACGCGTCAAGGAGAGCGACCGCCTCGCCGCCATCGCGCGCGGCCTCAAGGCTTGCGGCGTCAAGGTGACGGTCGATGGCGACACGCTCAGCGTCGAGGGCAAGGGCACCCCGCCCAAGGGCGGTGCCACTGTCGCGGCCGAACTCGACCACCGCATCGCCATGGCCTTCCTGGTGCTCGGCCTCGCCGCGCAAAAGCCGGTCAGAATCGACGACGCCGATACAATATCCACCAGCTTCCCTGGCTTCGTCGCTTTGATGAACGGGCTCGGCGCGCGCATCGGCGCGGTGAAGCGGTGATCGTCGCGCCATGATTATTGCCGTGGACGGGCCGGCGGCCTCGGGCAAGGGCACGCTGGCGCGGCGTCTCGCCCAACATTTCGGCTTCGCGCATCTCGATACCGGCCTGCTCTACCGCGCCACGGCGTTGAATGTGCTTGAGGCCAAGGCCAACCCAGTCGACCCGGTTGCTGCCGAGGCCGCCGCCAAGACGCTGACCCCCGCCGACCTCGCCGATCCGCGGTTGAAGGAGGAGCGCGTCGCCGAGGCCGCCTCCCAGGTGGCGGCGATCTCGGGCGTGCGGGCGGCCCTCCTTGCCTTCCAGCGCAATTTCGCCCGCAACCCGCCGTCCCCGGCCAAGGGCGCCGTTCTGGACGGGCGCGATATCGGCACCGTGGTGTGCCCCGAGGCCGCCGTTAAGCTCTTCGTCACCGCCAGCCCGGAAGCCAGAGCCGCTAGGCGATTCAAAGAGTTGCAGGCGGACGGCGACGCGGCTATATACGAGCGCGTCCTGCAGGACATGAAGCAACGTGATGCGCGCGACCGACAGCGCCAAGCGGCGCCTTTGGCGCGCGCGGCCGATGCTTTCGCGCTCAATACCACCGCGCTCGATGCCGATGCCGCCTTCCGGGCGGCGCTTGATTTCATCGGCAGCAAGCTCGGCTAAGCGCTTTATCTGCTGGATACCGGGTTTTCGCCGCCGCGCCCGTTCTTGACGGCGGCCGATTGCGAGGCATTTCCCCATGCCGCGCGCTCGTCGCAACCGGGGAAGCTTTGGAGTTTCAATGGCCGCTCGTCAATCCGCCGCGCAGAAGGACAATACCAAGGACAGCTTCGCGGCAATGCTCGATCAATCGCTAGGCACCATGGCGGGCCTCGAGGGCACCGTCGTCAAGGGCCAGGTCATCGCGATCGAGAACGACATGGTTCTGATCGATGTCGGCCTCAAATCCGAGGGCCGCGTCGCCTTGAAGGAATTCGGCGGCGCCGGTAAGGCGCCCGAACTCAAGGCTGGCGATACGGTCGAGGTTTTCCTCGAGCGCATGGAAGGCAAGAACGGCGAGGCCCAGCTGTCGCGCGAAAAGGCGCGACGCGAGGAATCCTGGACGCTGCTTGAAAAGAATTTCCAGGCCAACGAGCGCGTGCAGGGCGTCATCTTCGGCCGGGTCAAGGGCGGCTTCACCGTCGACCTCTCCGGCGCCGTCGCCTTCCTGCCCGGCAGCCAAGTCGATATCCGCCCAGTGCGCGACATCACGCCGCTGCTGGGCTCGCCGCAGCCTTTCCAGATCCTGAAGATGGACCGCGCGCGCGGCAACATCGTGGTCTCGCGCCGTGCCGTGCTCGAGGAGAGCCGCGCCGAGCAGCGCTCCGAGCTGGTCGCCTCGCTGAAGGAAGGCCAGGTGCTCACCGGCGTCGTCAAGAACATCACCGATTACGGCGCCTTCGTCGATCTGGGCGGCGTCGACGGGCTGCTTCACGTCACCGACATCGCCTGGCGGCGCATCAACCATCCGTCCGAGGCCCTGCATATCGGCCAGACCGTCAAGGTGCAGGTCATCCGCTTCAACGCGGAGACCCAGCGCATTTCCCTCGGCATGAAGCAGCTCGAGGCGGATCCTTGGGAGGGCGTCGAGCTCAAATATCCGGCGAGCGCCAAGTTCAAAGGCCGTGTCACCAACATCACCGATTACGGCGCCTTCGTCGAGCTGGAGCCCGGCATCGAAGGGCTGGTGCATGTCTCGGAGATGAGCTGGACCAAGAAGAACGTACATCCCGGCAAGATCGTCTCGACCAGCCAAGAGGTCGAGGTCATGGTGCTGGACGTCGATCCGCAGAAGCGCCGCATCAGTCTCGGGCTGAAGCAGTGCCTCGCCAATCCGTGGGAGACCTTCCGCGAGAAATACCCGGTCGACACCGAGATCGAGGGCGAGGTCAAGAACATCACCGAATTCGGCATGTTCGTGGGATTGCCCGGCGACATCGACGGCATGGTCCACCTCTCCGATCTCGATTGGCAGAAGGCCGGCGAAGAGGCCATCAAAGACTACAAAAAGGGCGACATGGTGAAAGTCCGTGTGCTCGACATCGACAGCGAGAAGGAGCGTATCTCGCTCGGCGTCAAGCAGCTCTCCGCCGATCCGGCCGAGGGTCAGTCCGCCGGCCTCAAGAAGGGCGAGGTCGTCACCTGCACCGTCACCGCGGTCACCGATAGCGGCCTCGAGGTCACGCTGGCGAGCGGCCTGCCCGGTTTCATCCGCAAGGCCGAGTTGTCGCGCGACCGCGCCGAGCAGCGCGCCGACCGTTTCGCGGTCGGCGAGAAGATCGATGCCAAGATCACCGGCATCGAGCGTGGCCGCAAGGCGACGCTGTCGGTCAAGGCGCGCGAGATCGAGGAAGACAAGCAGGCAATGGCAGAATTCGGCTCCTCCGATTCCGGCGCCAGCCTGGGCGACATCCTCGGTGCCGCGCTCCGCAAGGGCGGCGACAAGGACGAGAAGGACGACGCCTGAGCCCCGCTCCGCCGTCCTTGACGGTGAGGGTTGGATTTGGCACGCTTTTCAATAAGTTATCCTAGCCGGGGGGCTAAGGGCTGCGCATGACCAAATCCGAGCTAATCCAGCGGCTGGCCGAGCGCAATCCGCATCTCTACCAGCGCGATGTCGAACGCATCGTCGCCACCGTCTTCGACGAGATCTCGAATGCCTTGTCGCGCGGCGACCGGGTCGAGCTGCGCGGCTTCGGCGCCTTCTCAGTGAAGCGCCGGGGTGCCCGCATGGGGCGCAACCCGAGGACCGGCGCGAGCGTGCAGGTCGGCGAGAAGCACATTCCGTTCTTCAAGACCGGCAAGGAGCTGCGCGAGCGGCTCAACGAGCGGCAACCGTAAAGGCCCTTCCGTGAAACTGGTCCACTGGCTGGTCACCGCGCCAATCGCGCTGGTGCTGGTGGTGTTCGCGGTATCGAACCGCGCCGAAGTCACCGTCACCTTATGGCCGTTGCCCTTCGAGCTGCAGACGTGGCTATTCCTGGTCGTGCTGGTGGCGCTGTTCGTGGGTTTCCTGATCGGCGGCTTCGCCGCCTGGATCAGCAGCCTGCGCCGGCGGCGCGAGGCGCGCCAGCAGGCGCGGCGGATCGAGATGCTGGAGCGCGAGATGGCGGGTCTGCGCGCGGGCACCGCCGCACTGCCGGCCACGCATGACTAAGCCCCGATGCTACGTGGCCTCGGCGCCAGCGAAGGCCTAGCGGCGGCGCGCCAAGCGGTGGAGAATGGGGGCGCATCATGAGTCCCAACCGCAACCCCATCCTCTGCGCCATCGACGAGGCCGACCCGGCCAAGGCGAAGAATCTCGTCCGCACACTCAAGAGCGCGGTCGGCGGCATCAAGCTCGGCCTCGAATTCTTCACCGCCAATGGGCCGCGTGTGGTGAAGGAGACCGCGCAGGGCCTGCCGTTGTTCCTCGATTTGAAGCTGCACGATATTCCGAACACCGTGGCGGGCGCGGTCAAGGCGGCGGCGGCGCTGGAGCCGCTGCTGCTGACGGTGCATTGCGCCGGCGGTGCGGCGATGATGAAGGCGGCGGCCGAGGCGAAGGGCAAGACGAAGATCCTCGGCGTCACCGTGCTGACCAGCCTCGACGAGCGCGACCTCGAATTGATCGGTCAGCGCGGGCCCCTGGCCGAACAGGCACAGCGCCTGGCATTGCTCGCCAAGGAATCGGGTCTCGATGGTGTCATTTGCTCGCCGCTGGAGACCGCGGCGCTGCGCCAGGCCTGCGGCCCCGATTTCCTGCTGGTGGTGCCGGGCATCCGCATCGGCTCCCTCGCGCTCGGCGACCAGAAGCGCGTGATGGGGCCGAAGGACGCGATTGCCGCCGGCGCTGATTACATCGTCATCGGCAGGCCGATCACTGGCTCGCCCAGCCCAGCATCCGCCGCCCGCGCCATGCTGGTGGATATCGGCGGGCGATGAGCGTTGCCGTCAAGATCTGCGGCCTCTCGACCCTCGAGAGCGTCGCCGCTGCGATCGCGGGCGGCGCCAAATTCCTCGGATTCGTGTTCTACCCGCCGAGCCCGCGCGACGCGAATCCGGAGTTGGTGGCGAAGCTGGTCAAAGCCGTGCCGCCGGGCATTCCGCGCGTGGGCGTCTTCGTCGATCCCGACGACGAGTTCCTGGCGCGCGTGCTGGCCAAGGCGCCGCTCGACATGCTGCAGCTCCATGGCGAGGAAACCCCGGCGCGGGTCGCCGAGATCAAGAGCCGTTTCGGCAAGAACGTGATGAAGGCGATCAAGGTCGCCGCCGAAGCCGATGTGCAAAAAGCCTCGGCCTATTCCGGCATCGCCGATTGGCTGATGTTCGACGCGCGGCCCCCAAAGGATGCGACGCGGCCCGGCGGCAACGCGCTCGCCTTCGATTGGAATCTCCTGAGGGCACGACGCTGGACGCGGCCCTGGATGCTGTCGGGCGGGCTCAAATCCTCCAATCTCGGCGAGGCGGTGAGCGTCTCGGGCGCCGCCGTGCTCGACGTCTCGTCGGGCGTCGAGAGCGCCCCGGGCGTCAAGGATATCGCCAAAATCCGCGCTTTCCTGGCCGAGGCCGGCCGGATTTGAGCCTTTGAGCACCGCCGGGTTTGGCGCTAAAACTTGCGCCTTCCCAGGCGGTTATGGCTTATCCGAGAGATGGCAGCCCCCAACACCTTCCGCGGCGGCCCCGATGAGCGCGGGCTATACGGCATTTACGGCGGCCGCTTTGTCGCCGAGACCCTCATGCCGCTGGTGCTCGAGGTCGAGCGCGCCTATGCGGCGGCGAAACGCGATTCCGGCTTCGCGGCGGAGCTGCGCTATTACCTCGAGCATTATGTCGGCCGGCCCTCGCCGCTGTTCTTCGCCGAGCGGCTGACCCGGCAGGGCAGCGGCGCTAAAATTTATTTGAAGCGCGAGGATCTCAATCACACCGGAGCGCACAAGATCAACAACACGGTGGGGCAAATCCTGCTGGCGCGGCGCATGGGCAAGCGCCGCATCATCGCCGAAACCGGCGCCGGCCAGCACGGCGTCGCCACCGCCACGGTCTGCGCCCTCTTCAACCTGCCCTGCGTCGTCTATATGGGTGCGACCGACATCGAGCGGCAGAAGCCCAATGTCTTTCGCATGAAGCTGCTCGGCGCCGAGGTGCGGCCGGTCACCTCGGGCACCGCGACCTTGAAGGACGCGATGAACGAAGCGTTGCGCGATTGGGTCGCCAATGTCGAGGAGACCTACTACCTGATCGGCACGGTGGCGGGTCCGCATCCCTATCCCGAGATGGTGCGCAATTTCCAGAAGATCATCGGCGAGGAAGTCCGCGCCCAGATGATGCAGGCCGAGGGCAGGCTGCCCGACACGCTGCTCGCCTGCGTCGGCGGCGGCTCCAACGCCATAGGCCTCTTCTACCCCTTCCTCGACGATGCCGACGTCAAAATGATCGGCGTCGAGGCGGCCGGGCACGGCATCAAATCGGGCAAGCATGCCGCCTCGCTCAATGGCGGCTCGCCCGGCGTGCTGCATGGTAACCGGACATATCTGCTGCAGGATGCCGACGGCCAAATCCAGGACGCGCATTCGATCTCGGCCGGGCTCGATTACCCCGGCATCGGCCCGGAACATGCCTGGCTGTTCGATCAAGGCCGCGTCGAATACGTGCCGGTGAGCGATCAAGAGGCGCTGGACGCCTTTCAGCTGCTGACCCGGCTCGAAGGCATCATCCCGGCACTGGAGACGGCGCACGCCATCGCCGAGGCGATGAAGCGCGCGCCCAAACTGCCGGCCGAGAATCTCATGGTTATCAATCTCTCCGGCCGCGGCGATAAGGACATCTTCACCGTGGCCGACGCGCTTGGGGACCGGCTGTGAGCCGGATTGCCACGCGTTTTGAAGCTTTGCGCCGCGAGGGCCGCGCCGGCTTGGTGACCTATCTCACCTGCGGCGATCCCGACCGCGCCAGCTTCGAGAAAATTCTCGCCCAATTGCCGAAATCCGGCGCCGATCTGATCGAGATCGGCATGCCGTTTTCCGATCCGATGGCCGATGGGCCGGCGATCCAGGCTGCGAGCCTGCGCGCGCTAAAATCCGGCATGACCCTCTCGAAGACGCTCGATCTGCTGCGCCGCTTCCGCAAGGGCGACGATGCGACGCCGGTCATCCTGATGGGCTATTACAATCCGATCTATCGCTATGGCGTGCCGAAATTTCTCAAGGACGCCAAATCCGCCGGCGCCGACGGCATCATCGTGGTCGATCTACCGCCCGAGCACGATGACGAGCTGTGCGAGCCGGCGCGGCGCGCCGGGATCGATTTCGTGCGCCTCGCCACGCCGACCACCGACGACAGACGCCTGCCCACCGTCTTGCGCAACAGCGGTGGGTTTATCTATTACGTCGCGGTCGCCGGAATCACCGGCACAACCTCCGCAACGCGTGGCTCGATCGAGCAGGCGGTGGCGCGGCTGAAGCGGCACACGGCGCTTCCGATCGCGGTCGGCTTCGGCATCCGTACGCCGGAGCAAGCCGGTGCCGTGGCGCGCGTAGCCGATGCGGCGGTGGTCGGCTCGGCGCTGGTCGAGCGGCTGGCATCGCGGCTCGACAAAAAAGGCAACGCGCGGCCGGGCCTGGCCGCGGCCGTATTGAAAGACGTCAAGGCGCTGGCTGACGGCGTTCGGCGCGCCCGTGGTAAATCCAAAGTAATGGTAAGCGCATGAATTGGCTGACAAATTTCGTGCTGCCCAAAATCCGCGCCGCCGTCGCGAAGAAGGAGGTCCCGGACAATCTCTGGCACAAATGCCCGGGTTGCGGACAGATGCTGTTCCACCGCGAGCTCGAGGCCAATCTCTACGTCTGCGCCAATTGCGGCCATCATCTGCGCATCGCGGCGGAGAAACGTCTCGGAATGATGTTCGACGACGGGCGCTACACCCAGATCGAGCTGCCGAAAACCATCGCCGACCCGATCAAATTCCGCGACCGCAAGCGCTACAGCGACCGGCTGAAAGAGGCGCAGGCCGCGAAGATCCCGCGCAGCGACGCGGCGGCGGTGGCGCATGGCACCATCGGCGGTGTTGCCGCGGTGATCTGCGCCTTCGATTTTGCCTTCATGGGCGGCTCGATGGGCGTCGCGGTCGGCGAGGCGGTGCTGACCGCGGCGCGGCTCGCCGTGCTGCAGGAGGCGGCGCTGATCATGATTCCCTCATCGGGCGGGGCGCGCATGCAGGAGGGCATTCTGGCGCTCATGCAATTGCCGCGCACGACATTGGCGGTCGAGATGGTGAAGGAGGCGCACCGGCCCTACATCGTCATCCTGACCGATCCGACGACGGGCGGCGTCTCCGCCTCCTTCGCCATGCTGGGCGACGTGACGCTGGCCGAGCCCGGCGCGGTGGTGGGATTCGCCGGCGCCCGGGTGATCGAGGAGACCATCCGCGAGAAACTTCCCGAGGGCTTCCAGCGCGCTGAATATCTGCTGGAGCACGGCATGGTCGACATGGTGGTGCATCGTCGCGACCTCAAGGCGACAGTCGCGCGCCTCCTGGATCTACTAGTGCGGCGCGGCCAGACCATGCCGCGCAAGGCGCTGTCGGGGCCGCGTCCGGTGGAGCGGCCTTTCTGACCAGCACGCGGATTCTGGAGCGTCTGCTGACGCTCCATCCGAAACTGATCGACCTGTCGCTCGATCGGGTAGTCCGGCTGTTGGCGGCGCTGGGCGATCCGCAGAACAAGCTGCCGCCCGTCATCCACGTCGCCGGCACCAACGGCAAGGGCTCGACCATCGCCTTCCTGCGCGCCTGCCTCGAGGCCAGCGGCAAACGCGTCCACGCCTATACCTCGCCCCATCTGGTCGGTTTCAACGAGCGCATCCGGCTGAATGGCTCTCTCATTGACGAACCAGCGCTCAGCGCCCTGCTCGCGGAATGCGAGCGCGCCAATGCCGGGCTGCCGATCACCTTTTTCGAGATCACCACCGCCGCTGCGTTTCTGGCATTTGCGCGGGCGCCGGCAGATATGGTGCTGCTGGAGACCGGGCTCGGCGGGCGCTTCGATGCGACCAATCTCATCGCCCAACCGGCGGTCACCGTGATCACGCCGATCTCGCTCGACCATCAGCCTTTCCTCGGCGAGACCATCGCCGCGATCGCCTTCGAGAAGGCCGGAATCCTGAAGCCAGGCCGGAAGGCAGTGATCGGCCCGCAACCCGCCGAGGCAATGGCCGTGATCGAGGCGCGCGCCGGTGAATTGAAGGCGCCGCTCTATCGCGCCGGCCGGGAATGGTGGGTCGAGCCGACCGACGAGGGCGGCCTCGGCTATCGCGGCGGCAAGAGCTTCGATCTGCCCGCGCCCGCTCTGCCCGGGCGGCATCAGCTCGACAATGCCGGTGCCGCCATCGCGGCGCTGGAATGCCTGCCTGGTTTCATGCTTGACCCGGCGGCGCTGGTGGAAGCCATGCGCCAGGTTGAATGGCTGGCGCGGCTGCAGCGGCTCAATCGCGGGCCGCTGGTCGACCTCCTGCCGGGAGATACCGAGCTCTGGCTCGACGGCGCCCATAACCCGGCCGGAAGCGAGGCATTGGCACGCTTTGCCGCCGGCTGGGCGGCTCGCCCGCTACACCTGGTCTTCGGCATGCTGTCGACCCATGACGCGAGCGCTTTCCTCGCCAATCTCAAGCCCTATGTCGAAAGCCTGGCGGCAGTGACGATACCGGGCGAGGCCAATTCGCTTTCGGCCGAGAATGCCGCAACGGCCGCGAGGCGCGCCGGCATCGCGGCGACGGCGCAGCCCAGCCTCGCAACCGCGGTCAAGACCGTCGTAACGCCGCACAGCCGCGTGCTGATCTGCGGCTCGCTTTATCTCGCGGGAAAAGTGCTGGCGGAGAACGGCTAGGAGGGTCGCCGGTCTAGAGAACCGACTGCACCCACTCGACCAACTTCGATTTCGGCAGCGCGCCGATCTTGGTCGCGGCGACCTGGCCGTTCTTGAACAGCATCAGCGTCGGGATGCCGTGCACGCCGTATTTGCTCGGCGTCTGCGGATTCTCGTCGATGTTGATCTTGGCGACGGTCACCTTGCCGGCCATCTCGGCGGCGATGTCCTCGAGGAACGGCCCGATCATCTTGCAGGGCCCGCACCACTCCGCCCAGAAATCCACCAGCACCGGGCCCTGGGCGCGCAGCACGTCGGTGTCGAAAGACGAATCGGTGACCTTGTTCGGTTTCATTCCTGGCTCCTGATGAACGGCGCGAAGCTTAGGCGAGCGCGCAAAACAGTCAAGCAACTATGATTCATAACGGTCCAGCGTTGCCGCATTGATAGGCATCAGCGCCGGACCTTCGGTCCACAGCAAGGCGCAGCGCACCGTCTTGCCGGGGTAGATCGCCGCAATTGCCTGGCGATAAGCGGCGAGCTGCGCCAGATAGGCCTCGGGCACTTGCGATTCGTCCGCCGGCACCGGGCGCAGCGTCTTGTAATCGACGATCTGCACTTCGGTCTCCGTGACAACAAGGCGATCGATGCGGCCGGAAATCGCGCGATCCTTGATAAGCCCGACCACCGGCAGCTCGGCCTCGGAGCCCGGCCCGAACAAAGCGGCAAATCCCGGATGCGCCAGCACCGCCAGCGTCTCGCCGGCGATCTCCGCCTGCTCCGCCGCCGGCAGGCGGTGCACCGGCCGCGCCAGGAATCGCCGCGCCGCCGCGTCGCGCCGATCCGACGCCACCAGCGGCAGACTTTGCAGCAGGCGGTGGACGAGCAGACCGCGGCGGAATCCGGCGCCATCGTCGTCGCCCAAGGGCGAGCGCGCGGCGGGCTCCGCCCGCGCCGGGCGCGACGGCGTTAGCGGCTTCGGCGGCGCGGGCTCCGGCGGCGGCTTCTGGTGAATCCATCCCGGCAAGCTCGACACGGCATCGGGTTCGCGCGGCACGCGGTCGGGCGCCGCATTGCCCTGCTGCGGCGTCACCAGTTGCAGCCCCTCGCCCGCCCAGCCATCCTTGCCGATGACCTTGGCGGCGTCGAAGGCGAGCGGCTTTGCACCTGCCGCTTTGAGCCCGGCCTCGACGAGGGCGTGCCAATTGCCCTCGCGCGGCGTTTGGCGGCCATGCCAGCCGCAGACATAGAGCCGGTCCTCGGCGCGGGTGAGCGCCACATAGAGCAGGCGGCGATATTCCTCATTGCGCCGGCGCTTCGCCTCGGCCAGCGCCTCATCGGCGAGCGGCCCACCGCCGGCGGCGCGCCACAGCGGCAGCCCATCCGCGCTCCACAGCAGCCTCGAGGGCGGCGGTGGCACCTGCAGCGTGTCGGGCAGGAAGACCACCGGCGCCTGCAGCCCCTTGGCGCCGTGCACGGTGATGATGCGCACCTCGTCGCGCCCCGATTCATTGTTGAGGTCGCGCTTGACCTCGGCGTCGCCCAGCACCAGCCAATGCAGGAATCCCTGCAGCGAGGCGCCGTGATCGCGCTCATAGGCCAAGGCCGAGGCGAGCAGCTCGTCGAGCGGATCGCCCGCCTCGGGCCCGAGCCGCGCCAGGATCTTGCGCCGCCCGCCGCGCGCATTGAGCACCTCGGTGAAAAGCTCGAAGGGCGGGATGAAATCGGCGCGTGCCAGAAGCGATTGCAGCTCCTCGGCGGCGGCGCGGAACACCGGATCCTCGCCGGCGCGGCGGCGCAAGGTGGACCAGAGGCTGCCTTTGCGCTCGAACGCCAGAGCGTAGAGCTGGTCCTCATTGAGCCCGTAAAGCGGGCCCTTCAGCACCGTCGCGAGGGTGAGGTCATCGCCCTCGGGCAGCAGCAGGAAATGGCCGAGCGCCGCCATATCCTCGACCGCGAGCTGATCGGCCAGCAGCATGCGGTCGACGCCGGCCACGGCGACGCCGCTCTCTTTCAGCTGACGCACCAGCGCGCCGACAAATCCGCTGCGCCGGCGCACCAGAACCATGATGTCGCCCGCGGTGATGGCGCGGCCGCGCGCGGGAAGGTTCTCGCCCTTGTCGAGCCAGGTCTTGATGGTGGCGGCGATCGCGGTGGCGAGGCGCGCCTGCGGCAGCTGCGCCTGGGCCTGGGATAGGGGTGCGTCCCACGGCTCGAGCGGCGGGACAGCCTCCGGCCCGACCGGCGGCCAGAGCTCGACCAGCCCGGCCATGCCGATGCGCGCGGCGACGTGCCGGATGGTTTCGCCCTCGGCCGCGACGCCCTCCGCCGCCCGCGCATCGGCGAACGTGTGATCGACCGCCTTCAGCAACGCCGCCGCCGAGCGGAAGGATTCCTCCAGCGCGACCGCATCCCATCTCGCTGCGTCGATGCGGGTGCGGAAGTGCTCGCGCATGCGCACGAATTCGCGCGGATCGGCGCGCTGGAAGCTGAAGATCGATTGCTTGACGTCGCCCACCGCGAAGATTGTGCGGGCGAGTTCGCGCGCGCCGAGCCCGGTAAAGAATTCCTCGGCCAGCGCCGCCACAACCTGCCATTGCTCGGGGTTGGTGTCCTGCGCCTCATCGACCAGGATGTGGTCGATGCCGCCATCGAGCTTGTAGAGCACCCAGGGCGCGACGCCGGGCTGGTTGAGCAGGTCGCGGGCGCGCAGCACCAGATCGTCGTAATCGAGCAGCGCGCGCGCCGATTTATGCGCGGCATAGGCGCGCAGCACGGCGACGCCGAGCAGCAGCAGCGCCGCCGTCGCCTCGGCGAGCAGCGCCGTGCCGCGCCTGGCGCGGATCGTCTGAAGCCGCTCGATCTCGGCGGCGAGGGCGGCGACCAGTTTCGGATTGGCAGCGGCTAACGCCTTGGTCGGCAGGTTCTTGCGCGCGCTGCCTTCTTGCGTGAAATAGGCGAGGCAATATTCGTCGAAGTCCGCCTCGCGCTGCGCCGGATCCGCGAGCCAGCGCGCCAGGCTGTCGGCGCATTTGCGGTCGTTGGTCGAGCCGCCGGCCAGAATCTCGACGGCAAGCTTCAGCGCCTTCTCGTCGCAGGCACCGTGCTGGCAGGCGTCGCGCAGGATGCTCGCCGGGGTCTCGCCGGGCTTGAGGCCGAGGCGCTGACGCAAATCCTCGACGAAGGCCGCATGGCCTTGCCGCATCACCGCTTCGAGACGCGGGCGATTCTGCGCCAGTTCCTGCATCAGCGCGGCGAAGCTTTCCTCGTGCACGAGGCGCGTCACCGTGGCGAGCGCGCCGGCAAGCGCCGGATGACCCTGGCGCGCCGCCGTCAGCACCTGGACGCGCGCCTGCGCCATCGCCTCCTCGGCGCTGCGCTCCTCCATCACCTGGAAATGCGGCGGGATGCCGGCCTCGATCGGAAAGCGCCTCAGCAGCGATTGGCAGAAGGCGTGGATGGTCTCGATGCGAAAGCCGCCTGGCGCATCGAGCACGCGGGCGAAAAGCTGCCGTGCCCGGGCGCAGAGCGCGTCATCGGGATCGGCCCCGGTGAGCTCCTTGAGCTCGCCGCGAAGATCGGGCGGCACCGCAATCGCCCAGCGGCTCAGCCGCTCGTTGATACGGTTCGCCATCTCCGCCGCCGCCGCCTTGGTGAAGGTGAGGCAGAGAATCCGTTGCGGTGCGCTGCCCGCCAGCAGCAGCGCCACGACGCGGTCGGTCAGCACCCGCGTCTTGCCGGTGCCGGCCGAGGCGGCGACCCAGACCGAGCGGCCGGTATGGGCAGCGCGGCGTTGTGGCGACAGCGCGATCTCGCTCATGTGTCGATCGGCCCCGCGCCCAGCAGCCACTCCTTCACCCGCGCCAGATGGGTATAGTCGGAATAGCGCGGCGCCTGGCCCGGCTGCGGCCAGGAGAGATAGGGCGTCGTCGGATCGTCAAAAGAGGCGACGAGGCGCTCCAGCGTCTCGCGCGCGCGCAGCGCCAGAGCCTCGACCGCGGGGGCGCCTCGGGCGGCGGCGCTTTCCTCGCCGGCAGGCTCGCCGCCCGACAGCTTCCAATAGAGCAAGGATTCGACCGGCGCCGGGGCGATGCCGGGAAAGCCGCCTGCGGCTGCAATCATCGCCTCGAGCGGCAGCTGCGGCGCATAGCCGGCGCGAATCTCGCCCGCACTGGGCACGCGGCCGGTCTTGTAATCGAGGATGGCGAGGCCGCCCACCTTGAAGCGGTCGATGCGGTCAGCCTTGCCGGTCAGGGTGAAATCGCCCGCCCTGCCCGACAGCACGAATTTGCCGTCGATCTCGGCGTGGCTTTCGGCAATCAAGGGGCGGCGCGCGCGCTCCTCCGCCACCAGCCATTGGGCGATACGCTCGAAGCGCGGCCACCAGAAGGCGCGCACGTCGGGATGCGCCAGCGCCTCGCCGAAGGCCGCCTCGCCCAATTCCAGCAGGCGCGCCTCGGCGCCGGGCGGCAACGCGTGCGGAAACTCCTGCAGGAAATTGTCGAGCGCCGCATGGATGAAGGAGCCGCGCTGCGCCAGGCCGGGATCGGCATCGAGCGGATCGAGCGCGCGCAACCGCAGAACGTGCCGCGCATAGATCGCATAGGGATCGCGGATCCAGGTCTCGATCGCGGTGACCGAGAGCTGGCGCGGCCGCGCCGATAGCGGCGGGCGCGGCGCCGGCGGCGCCACCGGATGGCGGACGCCCGGCTCGTCGATCAGGCGCTGCCAGATCAGCGGCGCGCCGTCCTCGGCCTGATCGCCCTCGAGCAGATGGCCGAGCTTCAGCCCGCGCAGCACGGTCTCGAGCCGCGCCAGGAAGCGCGACGGCAAGGTGGGCGCGCCGCCGATTCGAGTCGCCCGGGTCAGCACCACGCGGGGTGCTACGAGACACTGGGCGAAATCATGCGCGGCCATGCCGATGCGCCGCTCGGGCGGCGGCAGGCCGAATTTCGCCCGCATCGGCCGCGACAGCCAGGGATCGCTGTCGACGCGGGCCGGCCAGGTTCCCTCGTTGAGCCCGCCCAGGATCATGAGATCGGCCTGCTGCAGCCGCGCCTCGAGCAGGCCCCAGATGAAAAGACGTGGATGGCGGCCATAGGCCGGCCGCACCACCGGCCCCGCCAGCAATGATTCGAACAGCGGCGGATAGTCCGCACCGGCAAGCTGCGGAAAATCGCGCGCCGCGTCGCGCAAGCCGCTGACAAAAGTCGCGGCCACCTCGCCGGCGGTCTGGCGCCACAGCGATTCGGCGCCCGCCGCTTCATCGGTCGCCGCCATAGCTTCGGTGGCGCGGATGTGTGCTGCGATGAGATCGGCAAGATCGATGCGGTCGTGGCCGAGCGCCGCGATCAACGGATCGAGCGCGCGGCCGATGCCGGCAATAAATTTCTGCAGGACGGGATCCGAGAGCGCGGCGGTCAACCCGGCGATGCCCGGCGCCGGGCGCGGCCCGCGCAGCGCCGCAAGCTCGAGCCGCCGCGCCAGCTCGCGTGTCTCGGCCGGCGCCATCCCGCAAGCCGCCAGCGGATGCTTGAGCAACGCCAGCAGCGCCAGCGGCGCCAGCTCCTCGGCTACCGCCTGCAGCACCAGGCGCAGAAACACTCCGGGCGGCGTCTGGCTCAGCTTCGTGCCGGCGGAATCGTCGATCTCGATGCCCCAGCGCCGCAGCTCGCCGGCGACGCGGCGCGCCAGCTCGCGGTCGGGCGTCACCAACGCCGCGGTCTTGCCCGGCTCCTCCAAGCGCTCGCGCATCAGAAGTGCTATGACCGCCGCCTCTTCCTGCGGCCCCGGACAGTCGATGCGGCGCAAGCCGGAGAGCGCCGATTTGTCGAAGCCTTTCAGCGCGCCCCAGCGGTCGCTCAGCGCAGCCGGGCGCAGCGCTTCGGCTATGAGCTTGTCGCGCGGTGCCGCCGACTCGGTGAAGCCAGGCGCCGGCCAATCCCTGACGTCCTTGGGCGCGACAGCGAGCTTGGCCAAAAGCCGCGCCAACAAATGCTGCGGGTGTGCGGGATCCTCCGCGATCGCCTGCCAGCTTTCGGCATCGCCGCCGGAATCGAATCCCGGCAGCACCACGGCGCCTTGCGGCATCGTCGCCACCATGGCGATGAGCTCGGCCACCGCCGGGACCGAGCCGGTAATGCCGGCGGCGATCACCGGTAGGCTGGGCGGCGCCTTGCGCCAGAGCTCGGCCTGCGCGCGCAGAATGGCGTTGCGCCGCGCTGCCGGCTCCATCGCGCCGCTCTCGGCCAAAACCCGGGGCCAGCTCTCGGTGACGATGCCGAGAAATTGCAGCACCAACTGCCAGTGCCTGGCATGTTCCTCGGGCGCCAGAGCGGCGAGGGCGGCGAGATCGCAGCCTTCGGTCTCGACTTCGTCGAGGAAGCGCGCCAGCGCCGCCGCCAGTGGTGTCGCCTGGGCGGCGCTCAGGCTTTCGCCACGGGCATTGCCCCAGGCCAGCACCAGCCGCGCAAGCATCAGCCGCCGGGTCAGATCGGGCAGCGGCGGCGCGATTTCCGCGTCGCCGGAGAGGTCTTCATCGGCGAGGATCGAGAGCTCCTCGGCATCGAGATCGCCCACCGGCAGCATGCGCGGCAGCAGCAGCGGCTTGCCCGCCCCGGCGCGCAGAAAGGCCTCGGCCAGCGATCGCGCGGCGCGGCGCGTCGGCAGCAGCACGGTCATCCGCGCCAACGCCAGCGGATCGTCGCTGGCGCGCGCGTTGAGGCCGGCGACCAACGCGTCGAGAAAGGGTAGCTCCGACGCGATGGAAAAGACGACGCTTGCGGCCATCTCAGCTATCGAGGCGGTGGTTGCCGCGACGCTCGTTCGCCGCTGCCAATCCGGCCGGCGTGCCGATGTGATACCACTCGCCGTCATGCACCAGCGCCGCGAGGCGGCCCTGCTCGATCGCGCGGTTCCAGAGCTGATTGATCGAGAACGCGCCGCTCGGTGCGTTATCGAAGAGGCGGCGATGCAGGATTTCGATGCCGGCGAAGACATGCGGCGCCACCTCGCTTTCGCCGCGGCGGCGCGGCAATCCCACCGCATCGACCATGAAATCGCCGGCACCCTCGTAGCCCACCGCCTGCGCCGTGCGCTGCATCAGCAGCAGCGCGTCGCTGGCCTGTGGATCGAAGCCGGCAGACAGGCGATGCAGCGCCGGAACCGCGCCATCGAGCCAGAACACATCGGCGTTGATCGCGTAGAAGGTTTCGCCGAGCAGCGGCAGTGCCTTGGCGATGCCGCCGCCGGTCTCGAGTGCTGTCTCCTCGCGCGAGTATTCGATGGCGATGTCGCGCCGCCCAGCGAGGTGACGAGCAATCGCATCGCCCAAATAATGCAAATTGACCACCGCGCGCCTGACCCCCGCCGCGACCAGGCGGTCGAGCACGTGATCGATCAAGGCGCGGCCCTCGAATTCGACCAGCGGCTTCGGGCGGGTCTCGGTCAGGGCGCCCATGCGCTTGCCGCGACCGGCGGCGAGAACGATAGCGGTTTCCGGCATTGTCATGGGGTGGCCTGGGGTGGGATGCGGCGATCCGCTTCCGGCAGATGGCGGTCGAGCCAGCGCGAAATCAGCATCAACGCAGGGTGGCGGAGGTCTTGCCCGAGGAGCCGCCAGACGCGTGGAATATGCGCGAGGTATTGCGGCTTGTCGTCCCGCACGCACAGCCGGGTGAAGATGCCGATGATCTTGGCGTTGCGCTGCGCACCGAGGATCGCATAGGAAGCGTCGAAACCGGCGGCGGCGAGCTTTGGAAATGCCCGCAGATAGCGCCGCTTCAGCTTGGCGGCAAGCGGCGGCTTGATGTCGCGCCGCGCGTCCTCCAGCAGCGAGACCAGATCGTAGCTCACCGGCCCCAGCACCGCGTCCTGGAAATCGAGCAGCCCGCATTGCATCAGGCCCTCGCGCTGCGGCACGCGCATGAGGTTGTCGACATGATAATCGCGCAAGACCAGCGTCGCCGGCACTTGGCGCGCGACCGGCAGCAGCGCTTGCCACAGCGCGCGATATTCCGCGCGCAACTCTGCCGATATCGGCTTGCCGCGCAGCGCCGGCCAATACCAATCGACAAGGAGGGACGCCTCATCCAGGAGCCGCGCATCGTCGTAAGGCGGCAGGAATTCCGCGTCCTTCGGGTCGAAGCGCCGGGATATCTCGATCAGCACGTCGACCGCCATCACATAAAGCGGCTCCTCCGTCTCGCCCTGCGCCAGCAGCCGGGTGAAGGTGTCGTCGCCGAGATCCTCGATCAGCAGCAGACCGGCCTCGGCATCTTGGTTCAGGATCGCCGGCGCCGCGAAACCGAGACTGCGCAGCAGCCGCGCCACCGCGAGGAAAGGGCGCACATTCTCCTGCGGCGGCGGCGCATCCATCAGCATGGCGCGGCTTTTATCGGCGGCGAGCAGCCGCACATAGCGGCGGAAGGAGGCATCGGCGGGCAAGGGAAGGCGCTTCGCCTCACTCCAACCCGCCTGGTGGAGAAAGCGGTCGATGCGCGACGCGCGCTCGACTTCTGCCGACTCAGCCATGGGCAAGCCCCGCGAGGCGCGACGCCCAACCGGGCGACGCCGTCAGGGTGGCGATCCGCGCGCCGGCATCGGATCCTGGCGCCAGCGCCAGCTCGAGCCGCTCAGCCGGCATCGCGGCACCCAAGCGCTCCGGCCATTCGATCAGCGACACACCCTCGGCCAGCGCCTCGTCGAGGCCGAGCTCGATGATTTCGGATGCCGATTTCAGGCGATAGAGATCGAAATGCCAGACCGGCAGGGCGCCGCCGGCATCGTAGATCTCGACCAGGGTGAATGTCGGGCTCGGCACCTCGCCGGCAAGGCCGCGCGCGCGGATGAAAGCGCGGGCGAAGCTGGTCTTGCCGCTGCCGAGCTCGCCCGACAGCGCGATGAGATCGCCCCGCCGCGATGCCGCAGCCACGCGCACTGCAAGGCCGTGGGTCGCGGCCTCGTCGGGCAACGCAAGCGTGAGGGAGGCCCATGTCAGGGGGGATTCGAGCGCCACGCGTCTTTTTAGGCCGGGGATCGGGGCGGCTGCAACCTCGCGCTGGTTGCGCTAAAGCTTTGCCATGGAATCGAGCGGCAGCACCCCCCACCAGACCGATGTTGCGATCATCGGCGCCGGCCCGGTCGGGCTTTTCGCCGTGTTCGAATGCGGCATGCTGAAGCTGCGCTGCCACGTCATCGATGCGCTCGACGTCAAGGGCGGCCAGTGTGCCGCGCTCTATCCCGAGAAGCCGATCTATGACATTCCGGCCTATCCGCGCATCGACGCACAGGATCTGGTCGAGCGCCTGGCCGAGCAGGCCGCACCCTTCCACCCGCATTACCATTTGGGCCAATCGGTCACCGGGCTTTCGCCCCTGCCGAGCGGTGGCTTTCGCCTGACCACGTCCAAGGCCACGTCGATCGAGGCGCGCGCCATCATCATCGCCGCCGGGGCCGGCGCCTTCGGACCCAACCGCCCGCCTCTCGCCGGCATCGAGGAGTACGAGGGCAAAAGCGTCTTCTACCTGGTCGGCAAGCGCCAGGAATTCCGCGGCAAGCGCATCGTCATCGCCGGCGGCGGCGATTCGGCGGTGGATTGGGCGCTGTCGCTGGCAGAGGTCGCGGCGTCGGTGATGGTGGTGCATCGTCGGGCGAAATTCCGCGCCGCGCCCGAATCGGCAGCGAAGCTCGCGGCACTCCACAAATCCGGCAAGATCGAGCTCGTGGTGCCCTATCAGCTTCACGGGCTCGAGGGCAGCGGCGGCCAATTGAGCGCCGTGGTGGTGGCGACACTGGAGGGCGCGCTGCGGCGGCTCGAGGCCGACGTGCTACTGCCCTTCTTCGGCCTGGCGATGGATTTGGGTCCGATCGCACAATGGGGCCTCGCCTTGGAGCAGCATCATCTGGCGGTCGCGCCGGCGAGCTGCGTCACCTCGGTGCCGGGCATTTTCGCCATCGGCGACGTGGCGCATTACTCGGGCAAGCTGAAATTGATCCTGACCGGCTTTGCCGAGGCGGCGCTCGCCGCCCATGCTGCCTATCCGCTGGTGCATCCCGGTGAGGCGCTGCATTTCGAGTACTCGACCAGCAAGGGCGTGCCCGCCGGCTGAACTAGACCGCCTCGCGCAACGCCGCTGGCGCCTCGGGGATGTGGATGGTGACGGTGGTGCCGGTGCCGCGCGCCGATTTGAGGTCGATCGTGCCGCCATGCAGATCGACCAGGCTCTTGACCAGGGACAAGCCCAAGCCGACGCCCGCCTCGCGGCCCTGACCGCGCTCGAATTTCTCGAAGATACGGGCCTGATCCTCGGCCGGCACGCCGATGCCGGTATCGACGACGGAGAGCGCGACGCCGCCTTTTTCACGCCGCGCGCGGAGCGTGATGCTGCCGCCGCCGGGAGTGAATTTGATCGCGTTGGAAACCAGGTTGAACAGCGCCTGTTTCAGACGTCGCTCATCGGCGGGCAGCGTGCCGATATCCGCCGGGCAGTCGAATTCGAGGCGCAGCCCCTGATTGCGCGCGCGCTCATACGCCAGCGTCATCACCCCCGACATCAGCGCGTGGATGTCCACATCGCGGGTCTCCAGCTGCATGTAGCCCGCCTCGATGGTGGCGAGGTCGAGGATATCGTTGATCAGCGCCGAGAGCAGCTGCGCGCTATCGATGATGTTGCGACTGTATTCGAGCTGGCGCGGATTCAATTCGCCGAAATACTGATTGGCCAAAATCTCGGCGAAGCCGCCGATGGCGTTGAGCGGCGTGCGCAGCTCATAGGAGACGTTGGCAATGAACTCGCTCTTGAGCCGGCCGGCGGTTTCGAGCGCAGCGCCGCGTTCGCGCAGCGCCTGCTCGACCCGTGTCGAATCGGTGACGTCGAGATAGCTCAGAAGAATATTGCCGTCGGGCAGCGGCACGATCACCGCCTGCAGCACCGAGCCGTCGGCGCGCTCGAGCCGCGAGGAGGAGCCGGCATGGGCGGTGATGCGGGCGATGATGCGCTCGCGCGTTTCCACCCAATCGGCGACGCCGCGGAAGAAATCGGCGAAGCGCCCGACGATCTGCGAGATATGCGGCTCGCCTGCCAGATCTTCCGGCGCCAGGCTCCAGAGGCGGGCATAGGCCGGGTTCCACAGCTTCAAGCGCCCGTCGCTGCCAAAGACGGCGATGCCCTCGTAGAGGTGATCCAACGTTTCACGCTGAACTTCTATGAGCGTGTTGTAGCTCCGCTGCAACGCGAGGCGATCGGTGACGTCTTCGTAGACGAAGGTCAATCCGCCGAAAGGATGCGGCGAGACGACGAGGCGCAGCGTGCGCTCGTCGGGCAGATGCAGCAGCTCCTCTTGCGGCTGGATTAGCGAGGTGAACATGGCGCGCTGCTGCGTCTTGAAGGCGCGGAAATCGACATGCTCGGGTAGCCGGCGGCGCTCACGCAGCCGCTCCAGCACCTCGTCGAGGCTGGGCAATGTCGCCAGGAAATCGCTTTCGAGCTGCCAGAGCTGGGCAAAGGCGGCGTTGAAGAAGGAGAGCTTCTGGTCGGGGCCATAGATCGCGATGGCGACTGCGATGTTCTCCAGCACCGTCGCATGCGCGGCCGTATGGCGGGCGAGCTCGGCGCGCGCCGCTTCGAAGGCGGTCAAATCGCCGGCATAGCCGATCAACCCGCCATCCGCGGCGGGCAACTCGGTGATTTCGAGATAGCGCCGCGCCCCGCCGATCACGACATGGCGCTGTTCCTGTTGCGCCGCGCCGGTCTCGCGCGCACGCGCGGCGAGCAGGCGGCCCTCGGCACCGGCCAGCTCGCGCTTTTCGGCGACTGCGATGGCAGGATCGGCATCGACCGCTGTGGCATAGGCGCGGTTAGCATCGACCAAGCCAAGCTCGGCATCACGGCGCCAGACCGGCAGCGGCAGCGCATCGAGCAGCGTGCGCAAGGCGGTGCGCTCGACCGTCAGCGATTCGGCGAGCGCTGCCGATTCGACCTGTTGCTTCTGGGTTTCGGCGAGCCGGCTCGCCAGCGAGTCGCGCTCGGCGAGCAGTGCCGCGATGCGCGGGCGCAGCCGCCCGGCGCCAAGCCACCAGCCGCCCGCTAGCCCCATGGCCAGAAGCAGCAATCCCACTCCGCCGGTCATCGAATCCGTGATCAACTCCCGCGCCTGCCCGAATCGGGCGCGCCGATTCTAGGCGAGTGCGTTGAAATCGTCGAGCAGGCTTGCGATTCGCCTGTCGTCGCGCTGGTCCATGATGGCGTGCGCGCGGTTGGTCGCCGCCGCCAAATCCATCGCCCGGATGCGTTGCTTGACGCGCGGGATGTTGGCCGGCGACATCGACAGGTCGCGGATGCCGAGGCCGAGCAGTAGCGCCGTGTAGCGCGGGTCGCCCGCCATCTCGCCGCACAGGCTGACTGGCTTGTGGGCCCGCATCGCCGCCTCGACCGCGAATTGAATGAGCCGCAGCACCGCCGGATGCAGCGGGTTGTGCAGATAGGCGACGCGCTCGTCGCTGCGGTCGACGGCAAGCGTGTATTGGATCAGATCGTTGGTGCCGATGGCGAAGAAATCGGCGACCGCGGCCAGCGCATCCGCCGCCAGCGCCGCGCCCGGGATCTCGATCATCACGCCGAGCGGCGGCGGTGTCTCCGGCAGCTTGACGCCGCGCCGCTTGAGGCGCCGCGCCGTCATCACCAGCGCCGCGCGCACGTCGCGCACCTCGGCGACGCTCGAAATCATCGGCAGCAGCAACTTGACCGGCCCCAGCGCCGCGGCGCGCAGAATGGCGGCGAGCTGCGTGTCGAGCAGGTTGCGATGGCGCAACGAGAGCCGGATGGCGCGCAAGCCCAGCGCCGGATTGCTGCCCTCGCCCTCGAGCTGCTCGGCCAAGGGTGCCGCGATCTTGTCGCCGCCGACATCGAGGGTGCGCAGCGTCACCGGCCGTCCTTGCATGCCGCGCACAAGCGCGGCATAGGCCTCGTATTGCTCGTCCTCGCCGGGCAGATCGTCGCGGTTCATGTAGAGAAACTCACTGCGAACCAGCCCCAAGCCTTCGGCGCCGACCGACAGCGCCTGGCCGAGCTCGCGCGGCAATTCAAGATTGGCCTGCAACGTGATTTGAGATCCGTCGCTCGTCACCGCCGGTAGCCGGCGCAGCCGCTGTAGCCCCTTGCCCGCGCGCAGCATGGCGACGCGACGCTTGTCGAAGCTGGCTAGCGTCGCCGAGGAAGGGTTGACGACGATCTCGCCGCTGGTGCCGTCCAGCACGACGACATCGCCCGGCGCCACGTCGCGCAGCAGCTCGGCAACGCCCAGCACGGCGGGGATGCCGAGCGCCCGCGCCATGATGGCGGTGTGGCCCTCGGCACCGCCCAGCACGGTGGCGAAGCCTTTCACTTGGCGCGGATCCATCAGCGCGGTATCGGCTGGGCTGACCTCCTCGGCCAGGATGATGCTGCCCGCGGCAGCGCTGCGAAACGCGGCGAAGGGCGTCTTGGTCAGATTGCGCAACAGCCGCGATCCGACGATGCGGACATCCTCGATGCGCGCGGCGAGATACTCGTCGCCCATGGCGGCGAAGCTCTCGCCGAGATGCTCGATCTCGATCTCGACCGCGCGTTCGGCGTTGACGCGATCGGCGGCGATCCGACGCTCGACCCCGCGCACCAGGCGCGAGCGCGACAGCATGGAGAGATGCGCGTCGAGTAGGAAGCCCATCTCCTCCGCCGCCGGGCCCGGCAGCGCCAGAGATTTGGTCTTCAGCTTCTTAAGTTGCTTCAAGGAAATATCGATCGCCTGGGCGAATCGCGTTTGCTCGGCGGCGAGCTCGTCGGCGCGCAGGTTGCGCCGCGGCACCGGAATGGCGCTGTCGTCGCTGACGAAGGCGGCGCCCACGGCAATGCCGGGCGCAATGCCGACGCCCTGTAGCCGGCGCTCAGTCTTCATTGAAACCGCCCGAGACCAGCGCCGCGAGCGCGTCGACGGCATGCGCGGCATCGGGGCCAGTGGCGGTGAGGTCGATTGTGCTGCCCGGCCCCGCCGCCAGCATCATCAGCCCCATGATCGAGCGGCCCGAAACCGAGGCCCCCGCCTTGGTCACGGTCACCTCGGCCTCGTATTCCCAGGCCAGTTTGACGAAGCGGGCGGCGGCGCGGGCGTGCAAGCCGCGTTGATTGCAGATGGTGACGGTGCGGCGAATCTCCGTCGAGGGCCCAGCGGCACCCGCGGCGCTGTCGCTCATTATTTGACGTCGGCGAGAAGCTGCGAGGCAACGTTGATGTATTTGCGCCCCGCCTCCTGCGCGCCGCGCACCGCGGCTGCCAGGCTTTCGCTCTGGCGCAGGCTGGCGAGTTTGATCAGCATCGGTAAATTGACACCGGCAATGACCTCGATCTTGGCGCGATCCATCACCGAGATGGCGAGGTTGGAGGGCGTACCGCCGAACATGTCAGTCAGTAGCACGACGCCTTCACCGGCGTTCACTTCCTCGACCGAGCGCAGGATGTCCTGCCGCCTCTTCTCCATATCGTCCTCGGCGCCGATACAGACGGCGGCAATGTTGCGCTGCGGCCCGACGACGTGCTCGAGCGCGGAAATAAATTCCGCGGCGAGCCGGCCGTGAGTGACGAGAACCATGCCAATCATGCGATATCCTTCACGGGGTGCGCGGGTTCGGCGGCGGGGTCAGCGGCCTCGCCTAGCCGATTGAGATCACGATGCAACAGGCCGACATGGCGGCCTTCGGATTGGAGCCATGCGGCGAGGCGTTCCGCGACATAGACCGAGCGGTGCCGCCCGCCAGTGCAGCCCACGGCGATGGTGAGATAGCTTTTGCCTTCGCTTTCGTAGCGCGGCAGCAGCGCCGATATCCAATGGCAGAGCTCGCCGAAGCGCGCCACGAAATCGCGATCGGCCTCGATGAATTCACCCACCGCGCGATCGCGCCCGGTCAAGGGCTGCAGTTCCGCCACGTAATGCGGGTTCTGCAAAAACCGCATGTCGAAGACCAGATCGGCGTCGCGCGGCAAGCCGTGACGATAGGAGAACGAAGTGACGAAGATGGCGATGCCGGGCGCCGTTGCGAGACCGAAATGGCCTTGCAGTTGGCGCTTCAGATCGGCCGGAGTCAGCAACGAGGTATCGATGACGAGATCGGCTCGATCGCGCAGCGGCCAGAGGCGCTGGCGCTCGATCCGCACGCCGTCGGCGACCGGTCGCTCCGCCGCCAGCGGATGGCGGCGGCGCGTCTCGGTGTAGCGACGCTCGAGCCGGTCATCGTCGCAATCGAGGAAGACCATCTTGAGCTCGATATTCTTTCCTTGGACCAGATCGTCGAGCGCCTTGAGCAGCGCCGGCACGGCGAAATCACGGGTGCGCACATCAACGCCGATGGCGAGCGAGGCCTTCATCGGCCGCGGCCCGATCAGGTTCGGCAACAGCGACAGCGGCAGATTGTCGACCGCCTCATAACCCATGTCTTCCAGATCCTTGAGCGCGGTCGAGCGACCGGCCCCCGACATGCCCGTGACCACCAGTAGACGCGGGCGCTGCGACCGTTTCGGCGTCATGCCGGGCTGACCGGATGATCGGCGACGCGCATCTCGTCGCCGGCCAGCGCTTTCAAGGCCCAGCGCAGCTTCGCCGCCGCCGAGGCCTCGAACGGCGCCAGCGCGACGAGCGGAATCGAGAGGCCCAATATCTCGGTAAAGCGCCGCTCGGGCAGGCGCTCGATTTGGCCGGGATCCGCCAGATCGACCACCAGCCGCAAGCCGGCGCTGGCGAGGCGAGGCAGGCGCAGGATGCCGATGCCGCGCGCCTCCATCATGCCGGCGATGGCAGGGGGGGGCCGCATGACGATTTCGCCGTTCTCGCGGCTCAATTCGACCTGGTCATCGGCGATCAGCGCCGCGCCCGAATCGACCAGCCGCAGGGCCAGATCGGACTTGCCGCTGCCCGAAGGCCCGCGCAGCAAAATACCCGCCTGGCCAAGGGCCACTGCCGTGCCGTGGATAAGATTCATTGGGGGCTTTAGGTGCGCCGCTCTTGAGGCAAAGTCAATATGTCGACGCAGGGTCGGAATCGGCCAAAAAAGCGCAGAATCTAGCCGGTTTTGCGGGGTCCACCCGCTAGCGATTGATGCCGCCGGTCATATTGCCTTGCAGCATCACGACCCGTCAGGCCGCCGGCAGGCAGACGATAAAGCGGGCGCCCAGCACCTTGCCGTCCGCATCGACGCGGTTCTCGGCGCGCAGGCTGCCGCGATGGGTTTCGACGATCTGCTTCGAGATCGAAAGGCCGAGGCCGGAATGCTTGCCGAATTTCTCGCCCACAGGCCGCTCGGTGTAGAAGCGCTCGAAAATCGCCTCGAGCTTGCCGGGCGGCAGGCCCGGCCCGTCATCCTCGACATCGACCACGATAACGTCGCCGACTCGCCTAGCCGCGATGCGAATGATCCCCTCCGGCGGGCTGAAGGATATCGCGTTCTCGATCAAATTGCGGAAGACCTGCACCAGCCGGCCCTCGACCCCGATGACCGGCAGGTCGCCCGCCGCCGTGCCGGCCTCGCCGAGGAGCGAAAGCTCGATCCGCGCCGCTTCGGGCCTGGCGGTAGATCGATGGAGGTCGGCGAGCGTCGCGAGAATGCGGCCGAGCGGCACGATGTCGGGCTCCATGCGCGACAGCTCGGCATCGAGCCGCGAGGCGTTGGAGATGTCGGTGATCAATCGGTTCAGGCGCTCGACGTCCTCGACCACCAGCGCCAGGAGCTTGCGCTCCTTCTCGGGATCGTCCACCCGCCGCGCGGTCTCGATCGCGCTTTTGAGCGAGGTCAGCGGATTCTTGATTTCATGCGCGACATCTGCGGCGAAGCGCTCGATCGCGTCCATCCGTGCCCAGAGCGCGGCGGTCATTTCGCGCAACGCTGCCGAGAGATCGCCGATCTCGTCGCGCCGCGCGGTGAGGTCCGGTATGGCGATCTGACGGCCCGAGCCCTGCCGCACGCGCTTCGCCGCCGCGGCCAGGCGGCGGATCGGCCGCGCGATGGTGCCGGCGAGATAGATCGACAGCAGCACGGTGACGCAGAGCGCGAAGGCGAAGACCTTCAGGATCTCGAAGCGCACCGAGCGCACCGCCTTGTCGATGTCGGCGCTGCCGACCGAAAGCTGCACCGCGCCCAGCACCTGGCGGTAATGCTGCACCGGCACGGCGACGCTGATGACGAGCCCGCCATTGGCGCGGTCGCTCTGCACGACGCCGCCGATATCGCCGGTCAGGGCGCGGGCCACCTCCGGATATGCGGATGACGATTGCCGCTCGGGCTCGACATAGGGCGGGTAGCGCTTGGCGCCGGGAAAGAAGGTGAGCGCGTCGTTATAGAAGCGATCGGCCCAGCGCTCGAGCGCGCCTCGATCGGGCGCCGGCAGTTCGGCAACCTCGACCGCGCCGCCCGGGCCGCGCAGCACCGAGGTGTCGGCAAGCAGCCTGCCGTTGATGTCGTAAAGCCGCGCGCGCGTCTTGGTCGGCTCGACCAGGCGGCGCATCATCTCGCGGCCGAGATCGGGAACCAGCACCTCGCCGGTGCCGGGCTGATCGAGGGTGGCGCCCTCGCCGAGCGCCGCGGCGAAGACCTGGCCTTGCGTCTTCAGCGCATCGGTCTGGGTTGCGATCAGCCCGTCCTGGTATTGGCCCAGATAGAGGAGCCCGAGTCCGGGCACGGCGAGCGCCACCACGTTGACCGCGAGGATGCGGCGGGTCAGCGGCGAGATGCGCTTCAGCCCGGGAACCACGATATCGGCTGCGGCGCCGAGGCGCCGGCGCAGCTGTCGCAGCCGGTTCACCAGATTGCGGAACAGGCCGAGCAGTCGCCGCGCCACGTCGTGGACCGGCCGCCATTGCGCCTTGCCGCCGGATCGGGGCGGCGGGACCACGGCGGGTTCGCGCCCGCCGGGCTCAGTGGTCGCGGTAGCGGTATCCAACGCCATAGAGGGTTTCGATATGCGCGAAATCGGCATCGACCACCTTG
>Ga0182024_10000222_pt1 | contig 138735 bp, 120 predicted proteins | sample P32metaG_FD_120480 | JGI IMG/M metagenome (GOLD analysis project Ga0182024, IMG submission 120480) | Permafrost microbial communities from Stordalen Mire, Sweden - P3-2 metaG (Illumina Assembly) | ecosystem: Environmental > Terrestrial > Soil > Wetlands > Permafrost | place: Sweden: Stordalen... | reverse complement strand
GCCGCGTCGTCGGACACGTACACCGGGTTGTGGTCGCCCATGGCCTCGACCCAGTGCCGGATCATCGGCGCGTTGACCGCGTCGGGGGCCAGGCTCGGCGGGCCCGCCGCTTGCCCGACCAGACCGGAGAGTTCGGCGCTGTGGTCCGGGAACGCCGCGCTCGCCGCGCTCGCCGCGCTCGCCGCGCTCACCGCGCCCCCCGCGTCATGCCCAGCCCGGCCGACGCCACGATTTCGCGCTGCACCTCGTTGACACCGCCGCCGAAGGTGTTGATCTGCGCCTGGCGGCCCGTGGCCTCCACCCGGCCGCGCAGCACGGCGCCCGGCGAGCCCGGCACGAGGTAGCCGGCGGCGCCCACCACCCCCAGCAGCAGACGCGTCACCTCGATGATCCGCTCCGTCCCGAAGACCTTGATCGACGAGGACTCGGCGCCGGTGAGCTCCCCGTCGGCCACGTGCACGGCCATGCGCCAGTTGAGCAACCACATGGCTTGGAGCTCGGCGTGGCACCTGGCGAGATCCATCTGCACCCAGGGCTGCCCAATCAGCGTCTGGCCGTCGTCGGTCGGCTGCGCCGCCGCCCAGTCCACGATGTCCTCGTACAGCGAAATGGCCAGACCGCTCCACGCGGCCAGACCAACTCGCTCGTGATTGAGCTGGGTGGTGATCATGCGCCAGCCCTCGTTCTCGTCGCCCACGCGGTTGGCCACCGGCACGTGCACGTTGTCGTAGAAGGTCTGCGTCGTCGTCAGCCCGCCGACGGTGTGGATGATCGACCACTCGAAACCCGGCGAGGTGGTCGGCACGCACAGAATGGAGATGCCCTTGTGCTTCGGGACGTCGGGATCGGTGCGGCAGGCCAACCAGACGTAGTCGGCCTGATCGGCCCCGCTGGTGAAGATCTTCGCCCCGTTGACGACGTACTCCTCACCGTCGCGCACGGCGCGCGTGCGCAACGACGCCAGGTCGGTGCCGGCCTCGGGCTCGGTGTAGCCGATGGCGAAGTTCAGCTCGCCGGCGAGGATCTGCGGGAGGAAGAACGACTTCTGCTCGTCGGTGCCGAAGCGCATGATGGTCGGCCCGACGGTGTTGATGGTGACGAAGGGGAACGGGGCACCGGCGCGGCGCGTCTCGTCGAAGAAGATGAACTGGTCCGTGGCGGGGCGGCCCTGCCCGCCAAACTCGGTCGGCCAGCCGATGCCGAGCCAGCCGTCCTTGCCGATCTGGCGCACGACCTGGCTCCAGGCCTCGCCGCCCTCGCCACCTTCGGCCAGGCCGGCGCGCACCTCGTCGGTGAGCAGCTCGGCGTAGTACTGACGCAACTCCGCACGCAGGTGCTGCTGTTCGGGGCTCTCTTCGAGGAACATCGTGGGGCAGCCTCGCGTGCGCTCAGCGGTCCCTGCCAGGTCAAGGCCGCGCTACCAAAAACTGTAACACGTTCTCGTTTCGGCGGGCCCGGGCCGTGGCGTGGCCGGGCGGGGCCGATGGGAGGCCGCCGCCCAGTTCTGCCCCGAGCCGGCGCGGCGGCCGGACCTGATCAGCGGGAAGAGTCGGCGGCCGCCACCTGCGCCAGCACGCCCAGGAACTCGGTCCAGCCCGCTTGATGCGAGCGCCGGTGGTCCTCGGTGGGGAGGTCCCGGTGCGTGAGGGTGACGACGGTCTCGTCGCCGTCGGGCCGCAGGACCACCTCGACGGTGCTGCTTCCCGGCGGGAAGTCGCCGCGCCCCTCGACGCCCCACGTGAACACGACGCGCCGCGGCGGGTCGACCACGACGAACTCGCCGCGGGCGGGATTGCCCCGCACATCGAGCGAGAAGGTGCCGCCCGGGCGCGCGTCGAAGTAGGCCGCATCGGCGATCCACTTGACGGCCAACGCCGGGTCGGTGAAGTACGGGAAGACGACATCGGGCTTCGCCGCGATGCGCACGCTGGCGGTGACAGGCAGTGAGTCGGATGTCCGCGACGCCGGCGTGGTCACTTCGCGTCCCCCTTCGGGTGCTCTCGTTCGACGACTCGCTTGAGCCGCTCCAACGCGTCGGGCCAGAACTCGTCGAGCAGTTCGCGCACCGGCGTCAGCGCGTCGGAGTGGAACCGGTACAGCCTTCGGGTGCCCTCCCGACGTTCGTCGAGCAGGCCGGCCTTCTTGAGCACCGCGAGATGCTGGCTCACCGCCTGCTGGGTCAGCGTGAAGTTCGCCGCGATCTGTCCGGCCGGGAGCTCGGTGTCCTGAATCAGTCGCATGATCTCGCGCCGGTGCGGGTCGGCGAGCGCCCGCAGGACGACGTCCGTTCCTGCGGGGCTCGCGGTATCGGGACCCGTTCGCATCAGGCCGCCATTCTCCTCGCTGGCGCGGCCACGGCGCTCACGACCTTTCGCGGCTCGGTTGTCCCTGGGCGGTCTCGACGTAGGAGACCAGGCTGCCGAGGTAGTGCGTCCAGCCCTCGTGGCACATCTCGTAGCACTCGAGCTCCGGAATGAGACCCTGATGACGGAACCGGATCGTGGCCCCGTCGCCGTTGTCCTCCACCTCGAAGACGATGGTCGTGCCCGCCCAGTCGGGCGTGAGCGGGGCCGAGTCGACGGACCAGACGACCCGGCGATGTGAGGTGGGCTCCACATCCAGGCGGATCACCTGGCGGCCATTGAGGAACGACACCTCGAAGGTGCCGCCGGCCTCGGCCGAGCCGGTCGCCGGGCCCCACCAGTCGGTCACGCTTTCGGTCGCGCGCAGCGCGGCGAGCACGGCATCGGGCGAGGCCGCGACGGTCTTGGTGGACACGAAGCTGTCCCCCGTGTCAGCGATCTGGCTCAGCTCGACGTAGGAAACGAGGCTGCCCAGGTAGTACGTCCAGCCGGCGTCGCACATGTCGTAGCACTCGAGCTCGGGCGTGAGGCCCTGGTGGCGGAAATGGAGCATCGCCCCGTCGCCCGCCTCGGCCACGTCGAAGAAGATGGTGGTCCCGACCCAGTCAGGCGTGCCCGGGGCCTGTTGCACCGACCAGGCGACCCGGCCCGCCACGGCCCGCTCGACCTGCATGACGAGCCTTTCCTTTCCACTGAAGAACGACACCTCGAGCGTGCCACCCGCATCGCCCGATCCCGTGGTCGGGGCCCACCAGGAGGTGATGGCCTCGGGCGAGCGCAACGCGGCGAGCACAGCCTCGGGCGAGGCGTTGATGCGCTTGGTGGCCTGGAAGCTGTTCCCGTCCTCGGTACCCCGACCGGTCTCGGCGAAGGTGACCAGGCGTCCCAGCGCGTTCGTCCACCCCTCGTGGCACATGTCGAAGCACTCGCACTGCGGAGTGAGGCCGACGTGGTGGAAGCGGAGCGTCGCCCCGTCCCCAGCCTCCTCCACCTCGAAGACGAGGGTCGTGCCGACCCACTCCGGCGTGAGTGGCGCCTCTTTGACAGACCAGACGACCCGGCCCGCTTCAGCCGGCTCGACACGCACGTCGAGCATCTTGCTGCCGGAACGGGACGCCATTTCCAGGCTGCCCCCCACATCGGCCGAGCCCGAGGTCGCGCACCACCACGACGAAATGGCCTCGGGCGTGCACAGGGCGGCCAACACGGCTTCGGCCGGTGCGGCCAGCGTCTTCGTCCACTCGAAGTCCGGGCTGGTCCCGGGGTCTTCGGCGGTCTCGGTCCGGTCGGTAAGGGAGGTCATGAGGGGGCGTCCTTTCGTTGGATTCACAATGAGTTCCTTTCACAAGTATTCACTTGTGCATGCCCACTGTCAACCCCCCTGCTGGACCGGGCCCTCCAGACGGGGCGACGACGAGAACAGGTTGAGGCCGAGGCGCTCGGACAGGTAGGCGGTCATGTGCCGGCCCCGGACGCTGTTGCCGGCCTCATCGAGCGGCGGCGAGTACGTGCCCACACCGCCCTTCCCGGGCGACACGGTGACCAGTCCCCCGCTCACCCCGCTCTTGCCCGGCAGGCCCACCTCGTAGAGCCAGTCTCCCGTGCGCTCGTAGAGGCCGGCCGTGGCGAGGACGGGCAGCACCCGCTTACACGTCGCCGAGGCCACGGCGCGGACGCCGGTGAGCGGGTTCACCCCGCCGCCGGCCAGGGTCGCCCCCATGACGGCGAGGTCGCGCGCCGACACGCGCAGCGAGCACTGCCGCGTGTAGCTGTCGGTGGCGATGTCGGGATCGCAGTACATGCGGCCGTAGCCGTGCAGGAGATGGGCGATGCCGCGGTTGCTGTCGTTGGTCGCCGCCTCGGACTCGTACACCGCCTCGTCCATCACTAACGGGCGGCCGGCGAACGCCGACAGCCGTCACAATGCGCTCGAACTTCTCCTCGGCCGTGTCACCTGGCACGAGGCTCGTGGTGGCCACCGCGCCGGCGTTGACCATCGGGTTCATGGTGCGCTCCTCGTTGAGCTCGACGCCCATCACCGAGTCGAAGGGCAGCCCGGTGCTGTTGACGCCGAGCTTGCGCCGGGCCTCGGCCGGGCCGAGCACGTCGCAGACGAGGGCGAAGACGAAGAGCTTCGAGATGCTCTGGATGGTGAACTCCTGCTCCGCATCGCCGATGGCGAAGAGCCCGCCGTGCACCCCGGCCACGCAGACGCCGAAGGTGTGCGGCGAGGCCTCGGCCAGGGCAGGGATGTAGTCGGCCACCTTGCCCGCGTTGTCGTGACGGAAACGCTCGTAGCCCGCCTCGACGATCGCCCGGATCTCCTCGTCGGACGGGAGGCTCCCGGTCGAGACCCGTTCGGTCACCGGATCCGGATCCTGTGCCTGAGCCGGGCTATCGGGCGCAGCGTCTCCCTCGTCCATGCGTCTCCTCCTCGGTCCCGCAGTGCGAATCCCGGCCCGGCCCGGTCTAGGCCGGGTCGTCGATCTCTGTCAGGTCGTCCTGCGTGATGGCGGGAAGCTTGGCGATGCCGTCGAGGAGATGGCGCTCCCAGACCTTCTGCAACTTCTGCAGGAGAGGCGAGTCGTCATCGATGCGGAACTGGCTGAGGGTGCGGGTGTCGTTGAAGTAGAAGCCGATGTCGTAGGGCGGCCCAACGGAGAGGTTGGCCGCCGCTGTGCTCAACATGGACCCCAGCGCGATCTTGGCCGCCGTGACGAGGTCGACGTGCGCCTCCACGGCCAGCTCGAGCATGAACTTGCCGTACTTGCTCTCACCGATCTGCAGGAAGGGGCGCTCGTCCGAGGCGCGGATGTAGTTGCCCTCGGGATACACGAGGAGGATGTCGGGCTCCTCGTCCCCGACGTGGCCCCCGAGGATGAAGGTCGCCGTGCCGTCGGCCCCGACCTGGCCCAGCGCCTCCTTGTGCTCGTCCGCCACCTCACGGCCCACGCGCCCGAGGTACAGCGCGGCCTCGAACAAGTGCCCCACCGTGGCCAGGCTCTCGGTGGCGTCGCCCGCCTCCAGGTCTTTGGCCATGCGGTCGAGGACCTGTTGCGTTGTGGCCAGGCTGCCGGCCGACTCGATCACGAACAGGCGATCGTCGGCCGGTTGGAGCACGTGCATCTTGCGGTAGGTGCCGACGTTGTCGACGCCCGCGTTGGTGCGGGTATCGGACAGGAAGAGCATGCCCTCGTGGAGACGCAGGGCCAGGCAATAGGTCACGACGCCGTCCTCGGTTCGCTCGGCCCACGTCGGGAGCTCCGACGGCCGCCCGGCGAACATACCCGCTCGGCCGATCCCTGCCGGGAGCCAGCCAGGCGGTGCGGATCTGTGCCTATGATCACTGACACACGTTCTAGAAATTGCCTCGAATGGGCAGGCATCGGGCGGCTTGGGGCGGGTCGCCGAAGTGCGCGAAAGGGGGGGCCATGAGCCTCGACGAGATCGACCTCACCGACGGGCGCAACTTCGTCGCCGGGGTGCCCTACGAGTGGTTCGCCGAGCTGCGCCGGGAGGCGCCCGCCTTCTGGCACCTTCAGGAAGGAGCACCCCGCGGCGGGTTCTGGGCCATCACCCGTTACGACGACTGCGTCCAGGTCAACCGGGACTGGGAGCACTTCTCGTCGGCCCGGCGCGGCTCCCTCTTCCCCGACATGGACGACGACCAGCTCGCCCAACAGCAGCTGATGATGCTCAACATGGACCCGACCATGCACACGCGCTACCGGCGCCTGGTCAACAAGGGCTTCACCCCCAAGATGGTCCGCGACCTGGAGCAGCACATCGTCGGGTACGCCGACGGCATCATCGACGCCGTGTGCGAGCGCGGCACGGCCGACTTCGTCGAGGAGATCTCGGCCGAGCTCCCCCTCCTCGTGATCGCCGAGCTCCTCGGCGTGCCTCAGGAGGACCGCCGCATGGTCTTCGACTGGTCCAATCGCATGATCGGCTCGGAGGACCCCGAGTACCAGGTGGAGGGCGCCGACTCCGGCGAATCGGCCATGCAGGTCTACGCCTACGCCGAAGAGCTGGCGACGGCCCGGAAGCTCCAGCCCAAGGAGGATCTCATCTCGGTCCTCCTCAACGCCGAGATAGAGGGCGAGAAGCTGAACGAGCTGGAGCTCGATCTGTTCTTCCTCCTCCTCATTGTGGCCGGGAACGAGACGACCCGGAACCTCATGTCGGGCGCCATGACGGCGTTCTTCGACCACCCCGACCAGTGGGAGCTCCTGCGCAAGGACCGCTCGCTGCTGCCGGCCGCTGTCGAGGAGATGCTCCGCTACGTCACGCCCGTCATGCACTTCCGCCGCACGGCCACGGCCGACATGGAGCTACACGAGCAGCAGATCAAGGAGGGCGACAAGATCGTCTTCTGGCACACTTCCGCCAACCGCGACGAGGCGGCGTTCGAGAACCCCGACGTATTCGACATCACCCGTTCCCCCAACAACCACATCGCCTTCGGGGGTGGCGGGCCGCACTTCTGCCTGGGGGCGAACCTGGCCCGCATGGAGATCATGGTCATGTTCGACCGGCTGCTCGACCGCATCCCCGACATGCGCCTCGACGGCGACGTGCAACGCCTGCAGTCCAACTTCATCAACGGGACCAAGCACATCCCGATCGCCTTCGCACCATCCGCCCCCGTCGGGGGTACGCCGCTGCCCGACCGGGCCCGCTGAGGCCCGCGCCGTGCGCGACCACGACGTTCGGTTCCATCAGGCTGTCGCCTTCCTGCCGACCAGTCAGATCCTCCCCATGGCCAGGGAATGCGACGGCCTGGGATACGGCGGCATGTACGTCTCCGATCACCTCTTCAACCCGCGCCACCGCTCGTCGCGCTACACCTACTCGAAGACCGAAGACGGTGCGCCGGGCTGGGAGGCCCACACGGCCTGGCCCGACCCGATGGCTGTGATCTCGGCCTGCGCCGGCGCAACGGAGAACCTGCTCTTCACCACCGGCATCTACATCGCCCCGCTGCGAGACCTCATGACGGTGGCCAAGTCCGTCGGGACGGCCGCGGTGCTGTCGGACAACCGGTTGCGCCTCGGCATCGGTGTCGGCTGGAGCAAGGAGGAGTTCGACCTGACGGGACAGGACTTCGCCAACCGCGGCAAGCGCCTCGACGAGATGATCGTCGCCCTGCGCGCGCTCTGGAGCGGCGGATGGGTCGAGTTCCACGGCGACTTCTACGACGTCCCGGAGTGCCAGATGGAGCCCGCCCCCACCGAGCCGGTGCCGTTCATCTGCGGCGGCCACTCCCCCGTCGCCCTGCGGCGAACGGCGGAGCTGTGCGACGGCTGGATCGCCGCCGGCGCCTACAGCGAGGAGGAGGCGTGGATCCACCTCGCCGAGCTGCACGACGCGCTGGCCAAGGCCGGGCGGGACAAGGATGACTTCACCGTCTACCTGTCGCTGAACGAGAGGCCCAGCGTCGACCTCTACCGCCGCTTCGCCGACGCGGGGGTCACCGACTTCGTGTGCGCGCCCTGGATGTTCGTCAACGTCCCACCGGGGACCCCCGACGACGAGGCACTGGCCGCACGCCTGGGCCCGGTCCACTGGTTCGCCGAGGAGATCGTCGCCAAAGTCTGACACAGTCGGTCCCACGCGCGAGAGGAGTCACACGTGAAGACGATGAAGATCGGCCTGCAGATGGGCTATTGGGGCGCCGGGCCGCCACCCGACGCGGTGGAGCTGGTGATGGAAGCTGACCGCCTCGGCTACGACTCCGTCTGGACGGCGGAGTCCTACGGTTCCGACGCACTGACCCCGCTGGCCTGGTGGGGCTCGCAGACGGAGCGAGTCCGTCTGGGTACGTCGCTCTGCCAACTCTCGGCGCGCACCCCGACGGCCATGGCCATGGCGGCCCAGACCATGGACCACCTCTCGGGCGGGCGCTTCGTGCTCGGCCTGGGGGTCTCGGGGCCGCAGGTGGTCGAGGGCTGGTACGGGCAGTCCTTCCCCGCGCCCCTGGCGCGCACCCGCGAGTACGTCGACGTCGTGCGCCAGGTGCTCGCCCGCGAGAAGCCGGTGACCAACGACGGGCAGCACTACCCGCTCCCGTATCCGGGCGGGACGGGACTGGGCAAGCCGCTCAAGTCGATCGTGCACCCGTTGCGGGCCGACATCCCGATCATTCTGGGAGCAGAGGGTCCGAAGAACGTCGCCCTGGCGGCGGAGATCGGCGACGGCTGGTTCCCCATCTTCTTCTCCCCGCGCGCCATGTCCTCCTTCGAGGCGTCTCTCGACGAGGGCTTCGCCCGGCCCGGAGCGCGCCGCAGCGCGGACGACTTCGAAGTGTTGGCCTTCGCGCCAACGGTGCTGAGCGACGATACCGAGGCGGCCGCCGACGGGTTCCGCCCGTATCTCGCGCTCTACATCGGTGGCATGGGGGCCAAGGAGATGAATTTCCACTTCGACGTGTTCGCCCGCATGGGTTACGAGGAGGCGGCCACCAAAATTCAGGACGCCTACCTCGACGGGCGCAAGGACGACGCCGCCGCCGCCGTCCCCACCGCCATGGTGGAGGACATCGCGCTGATCGGCCCCGTGGAGAAGATCCGCGACGACCTGGAGGCGTGGCGCGAGTCGCGCGCCACCACCATGCTGATCAACGGCGACGTCGCCACGTTGCGGACCATGGCCGACCTCGTGCTCGGCTGATTCCACCCGGCCGGCGCCCGCCGGAAAGGTAGGGGGGCTTCGGAGAGGGGCGAAGCAGCGATGTCCCAGAAGGGCAGCTCGGGCAGTCGTTTGCCAGCCTCGCTACGGTTACGACAATGCAGGCAGGAGGGCGGCGTCTGTGACCGCCGAGAACGCGGCGGTCCTGTTCACCGATGTGGTGAGCTCTACCGAGCTGTCCCAACGGTTCTCACCCGAAGAGTCCGACGAGGTCCGTCGCGGGCATTTCTCCGTTTTGCGCCAGGCCTTGGCGGAGACCGGCGGCACCGAGGTGAAGAACCTGGGTGACGGACTCATGGTTGTCTTCGACTCCGCCTCAGCGGCGTTGGCCTGTGGGGTCGCCATGCAGCAGGGCGTCGAACTGGACAATCGCGGGCGTGAGATCTCCATCGGCCTGCGGGTCGGCTTGAGCCAAGGCGAGGTCACCAAGGACGGCGGCGACTACTTCGGCGATGCCGTCGTCGAGGCGGCCCGCCTCTGTGCCGCCTGCGAAGGGGGCCAGGTCTTGGCTGCCGAGGTCGTGCGATTGATGGCCGGTCGCCGGAACCGCCATCAGTGCCGCACGCTCGGCGAACTCCGTCTGAAGGGCCTGTCCGATCCGGTCGAGACCGTCGAGGTGCTCTGGGAGCCGGTCGGACCAGTGGATTCGAAGATCTCCATCCCTCTCCCGGGCCGTCTGGCCGTGCGACCGACCGTCGGTGTCGTCGGGCGAGAGGTGGAGACACAAACAATTGCCGATGCAACCAAGCGTGTCGCCGGAGACCGGGTTCGCGAGGTCCTCCTGATCTCGGGTGAGGCCGGTGTCGGCAAGTCGGCGTTAGTGGCCGAGGCGGCGCGGGCCGCCCTCGAAAATGGGGCCTGCGTCCTCTTCGGCCACTGCGAAGAAGATCTCGCAACGCCATATCAGCTGTTCGCGGAGGCTTTGAACCACTACGTCACCCACGCGACCGAGGACCGTCTTCTCACCCATGTCGAAGAGCACGGAGCGAATCTGGGTCGTCTCGTCCCGGCCCTTTCGAGGAGGTTCCCCGAACTCCCCGACTCGAGGGCCACCGACCCCGATACCGAACGATTCCTGCTCTTCGCCGCAGTGGTGCGGCTCCTGGCTCGTGCATCAGAAGACGAGCCTGTCGTGCTGGTGTTCGAGGATCTGCAATGGGCTGATAAGGGAAGCTTGCTGCTCTTGCACCATCTGATCGCAGCCGAGCACGACATGCGAGTGCTCGTCATTGCGACATACCGCGACAGCGAGTTGTCGAGGACGCACCCGCTTGTCGAGACCCTCGCCGCACTGCACCGACAGAGCGGAGTCTCACGCATCGAACTGAGCGGGCTCGACGATACGGGTGTGCTCTCGTTTATGGAGGCCGCTGCTGGGCAACCAATGGACGATGCCGGGGTGACACTCGCCCACGCTGTCCACAGCGAGACGGATGGCAACCCATTTTTCGTGAGCGAGGTTCTGCGCCACCTCGCAGAGATAGGTGCCATCTACCAGGACACCGCCGGACGGTGGACGGCGCAAGGTCCTCCCGAGCAGATCGCTCTGCCCGAAAGTGTGCGCGTGGTGGTCGGATCCCGGGTCGGACGACTCGGGCCAGCGGCAGAGCAGGTGCTGTCAGTGGCAGCGGTCATCGGCCGGGATTTCGATCTCGAGCTCCTGGCCCGTGCCACAAGGACCACGGAAGATGAAGTGCTCGACATTCTCGACGCGGCAGCGGCAATCGCTCTGGTGCGGGAGCTTGCCAATACCGCAGGTCGTTACATGTTCGCCCATGCCCTTATTCAGCACACCCTCTATGAAGACCTTGGTCCCACCCGCCGCGCTCGTGCGCACCGACAGGTCGCAGAAGCTCTGGAGGAACTCTGCGGTGAACGGCCCGGAGCACGAGTCGGAGAACTCGCTCGCCACTGGTTCAGTGCCATCCAACCCGTGGACCTGACAAAGGCGATCGATTACTCACGCCAAGCCGCCGATGCCGCGCTGAAAAGTTTGGCTCCTGACGACGCCCTCCGCTACTACTCGCAGGCTCTTGACCTCTTGGGTCGCGCGGACGAGCGCGATGAGAAGCTTGAGCTCGAGCTTCGTATAGGACTCGGAACCGCTCAGCGTCAGACAGGAGATCCCACATTTCGTGACACGCTTCTTGGCGCGGCGCGGCAGGCAATCGATCTCAGCGACATGGATCAACTGGTCGCCGCAACTCTCGCCAATGACCGAGGGACTTTCAGCACCGTTGACACCATTGACGCGGAGAAGATCGAGGTACTGGAGTTCGCTCTGGCTCAGCTCCCCGCTGAACGTCCTGAACGGGCGCTTCTCCTTGCCATTTTGTGCTCCGAGCTGACGATTGGGAGCCCACTTGATCGCCGCAAGGACCTTGCGGACAACGCGATCGCTCTTGCAGAACAAAGTGGGGATGATGTCACCATCGTGCGAGTTCTGAACCACGTTTCTCTGCCGCTCGCCGTGCCGTCCCTCCTTCAGGAATCCGTGGACCGGACATCTGAGGCTCTCGTTCGCGCCCAACGTATCGGAGACCCACTCCTCCTGTGCTCCGCCGCCAGTGGTCGCCGGTTCACGGCTGCATGTTCGGGAGACATCGTCGAGATGGACCGTTGCTTCGAACTGAAGACTCCTCTCGTCCAACAACTCAACCAGCCCTTTCTGACGTGGGTGCACACGCTCCAGCGTGTGACGAGGGCTCTAATCGCCGGCGACACCGACGAAGCGGAACGGTGGGCGACGGAAGCCCTGCAGGTCGGAATCGATGGGGGCCAGCCCGACGCCGCTGTCATCTTCGGTGCGCAGTTCATCATGGTGAGCCTGTGGCGCGGAACCCTCCGTGATCTCATCCCGATGATCGAACAAGCGATCGACGACAATTCTGGCTTGCCTGTGTTCGTGGCGGTACTTGCTCTGGCACATTCCGAAGCCGACCACGTCGAGGAATCACGGCACCTGTTGGAGGGATTTGCGGCGTCCGGTTTCGATCTGCCACTTGACCCGACGTGGCTCACCGGGATGATCGCGTATGCCGACGCGGCCGCTGAACTCGGGGAACCCGAGTTTTCAGGTCCGATGCTCGAGCTCCTGTCTCCCTTCGCGGATCAGTGGCTCTATACCGACGTCGCCACATCGGGTCCTATCAGCCGTACGCTCGGAGGCCTCGCCACCGCCCTTCGTCGGTACGGTGAGGCAGAGTCGTATTTCTCACACTCTGTCGCGGCGGGTCACCGGACCGGCGCCAAGTTTTTTGTTGCCCGGTCTCAACTTTCGTGGGGCAGGATGCTGCTGGAGCGCCGTGACTCACGCGACAATGAGACGGCACGGAAGCTGCTCACCAGCGCGCAGGCCACCGGAGTCCTTTGTGGATATGGGACCATCGCACGTCGCGCCGCGTCCGCTCTAGCCGATTTGGACTGAGTGAGCAGGCGACTCGGAGTCAACTCAGGATGACGCGAGGCGTGGCGCGAGTCGCGCTACCACCATGCTGATCAACGGCGACGTCGCCACGTTACGGACCATGGCCGACCTCGTGCTCGGCGGATTCCACCCGGCAGGCGCCCGCGCGGCGCCTCCGGGCCGGATCACATTGCCCTGGAGCCGGCCGCGGCGGGACCGACGTACCGCGACTCGCCGAAGCCCAAAATAGGGATGAAAATGAAGTTCAAGAGGAACAGGCCGACGGCGAAGCCGGAGCTCTTGGCGAACGACTTGGACAGGTCGATGGCGATGATGATGCCGAGGACGACGAGCATGATCCAGCCCACGAACGGGATGATCACGCCCGCCAGAAAGAGCAGGAGCCACCACGCCGGGCGCCCGATGATCTTCAACACGATGTAGAGGTTGTAGATCGGGATGATGGCCGCCCAGCCGGGGTGCCCCGCCTTGACGAAGACCTTCCACAGCGCCGCGATCTCGAAGACGACGACCACGATGTAGACGAAGATCAAGATCACGGTTCCGCCCGCTGCCAACAGAACACCCATTCCCGTCCCTCCGCTTTCTGCCCGCGTCCGCTCGAGCGGGCAGTGGCATCGTAGACACCCTGCACTCCCCGATGCAGGGATCCTGACCAGGGATGCCGGACCCGGTCACACGGGTCGGCCACAATGCGGGGCGTGACCTTGTTCGACGTCGCCGACCTCTTCGAGCCTCCGCCGGATGGTCCGGTCGGCACGCCGCGGGCGGCCGGCCCCGTGGCGGAGCCGGAGCCGGAGCCGGAGCCGGTGGCGGAGCCGGAGCCGGAGCCGGTGGAGGCGGACACTGCGGCAGCACCATTGCGGGACGGGGTGAGTGCCACCCAAGCGGCGCCCGAGGTCGAGGTCCGCATCAGCAAGCGTCGCAAGAAGACGTCGGAGGCCAAGTGGGTCGGGGGGCGCATTGTGGTGTCCCTGCCGGCGCACCTCGACGTCGAGAGCCGGCAGAGGACGATCGACTGGCTGGTGGAGCGGCTGCTCACCCGGCACCGGTTGCAGTCGGGCCTCGACGACGACGGCCTGCTGGCCCGAGCGATCGACTTGAGTGAGCGCTACCTCGTCGGGGCCCGTCCCGTTTCGGTCCGCTGGGTCGACAACCAGACGGCGCGCTGGGGCTCGTGCTCGTATCACTCAGGCCACATTCGCGTGTCACACCGTCTGCGTGTCGTGCCGGAGTGGGTGCTCGACTCGGTACTGGTGCACGAGGTCGCGCACCTGACCCATCCGGACCACTCGCCCGCCTTTCACAAGCTGGCCGGGGCGTACCCGCGCCACCAGGAAGCAGGTGTGTTCCTCGCCGGCTACGGCCTCGGGCTCTCGAATCCGCTCCCGCCGAGCGCTCGGGACTGAGCGGCCGGGCCCGGAGTGCCGCGGTCGGTCAGACGGGCTCGTCCGCCAGGATCCGCCCGAGCCGGCGCAGGCTCTCGTTCGCCCCGCCCAACGTGAGCTCGATCTGCTCGGTGAGGAGGAAGAAGCGGTGCAGCGGGTAGTCGCGGTCCACGCCGACCCCGCCGTGGAGGTGCGAGGCCGCGTGCACGACACGCTGGCCGCCCTCGGCCGCCCAGAACTTGGCGATGGCCACTTCTGACGTCGCCGGCAGCCCCGCCGCCAGCCGCGCCGCCGCCTGCCAGGCCGTGAGCCGGATGGCCTCGGTGTCGACGTAGGCGTCGGCGGCGCGCTGCCCGACCGCCTGGAAGGTGGCGATGGGCTTCTCGAACTGCACCCGCGTCTTGGTGTACTCGGCGGTGAGCTCCAAGGCCGACGCGCAGACGCCCGCCTCCTGAATGCAGAGCGCGGTCGTGGCGAACTCGGTGATGCAGTCGATGACCGCGGCGCCGTCCGAGCCCTCGCCCACCAGCCGGTCGACACCGACGCGGACACCGTCGAGCTCGACGATCGCTTCGGGCCGCCCGGTCGTCGTCGTCTGCCGCGTCAGGACGACACCGTCTGCGCCGCGCTCCACAATGAAGACGCCGGGACCGGTGGAGGAACCGTCCGCCGTCTGGCAGGTGGCCGGCACCAGGATGGCGTCGGCCACCAGGGCCGCCGGCACGCAGGCCTTGGTGCCAGAGAGCACCCATGAGCCATCGGCCTGGGCGGTCGCCGTGGTGGTGGGCTCGGTTCCGCCGGGCAGGATCACCTCGCCGACCAACTCGGCCATGGCCGCCGTGAGGACCGTCTCCCCGCTTGCCACGCCCGTGAGCCAGGTCTTGCGCTGCGCATCGGTGCCGAAGCGGTCGAGGGGCAGCGCGCCGTAGACCATCGTCTCGACCACCGGGACGTAGGCCGCCGTCCGGCCCGCCGCCTCCACGACCAGGCAGGCCGCCACGAAGTCGAGCCCGGCGCCCCCGACGTCCTCGCCCAGGTGGATGCCGAGCAGCCCGGCGTCGGCCAGTTCCTTCCAGAGCTCACGGTCGAAGGGCCCGTCGTCGCCGGCGGCAGTCTCGACCTGTTTCAGCCGCTCATGCGTCGACCGGTCGCCGAAGATCTGTCCGGCCAACTGGCGGACGGCCTCCTGCTCTTCGCTGTAGTTGAAGTCCATGGGATCTCCTGGCTCTGGGCGGGCTCAGCGCAGCGACCGCGGCATGCCGAGGCCGAAGATCGCGATGAGGTCCCGCTGGATCTCGTTGGTGCCGCCACCGAAGGTGAGGATGATCATGGAGCGGGCGTACATCTCCAGGCGCCCGGCGATGACCGCGGCGGGTGACCCGCGCGTCAGATAGCCGGCCTGCCCGATGATCTCCATGAGCGAGCGGAAGGCCCGCAGGTAGAACTCGGTGCCGAACACCTTGATCGACGAGGCGTCGGCCACGTCGAGCTGCCCCTGGGTCGCCTGCCACGCCACCTTCCAGTTGATGAGGCGGAGGAACTCGAGCTCGGCGTGGACCCGGGCCAAGTGCTCCTGCACCCACTCCTGGTCGATGACGCGCCGCCCGTCCGGCAACTTCGTGGACTGGGCCCACGCCCGCACGTCCGTCAGGACGCGCTCGATGATCCCCGGCGAGCACAGGGTGACCCGCTCGTGGTTGAGCTGGTTGGTGATGAGGCTCCAGCCCTGGTTCTCCCCACCGACCAAGCAGGTGGCCGGGACGCGCACGTCCTCGTAGAACGTGTAGTTGATGTTGTGGTCGCCCAGGAGCTTCATGGGCACCACGCGGATGCCGGGGGTGCTCATGGGGATCACGAACATGGAGATCCCCTTGTGCTTGGGTGCATTGGGGTCGGTGCGGGTGGCCAGCCAGATGTAGTCGGCATCGCCGGCCAGGCTGGTGAAGATCTTGGCGCCGTTGATGACGTACTCGTCGCCGTCGCGCACGGCCCGGGTGGTCAGTGAGGCGAGGTCGGTGCCCGAGTTCGGCTCGGTGTAGCCGATACAGAAGGAGATCTCGCCGGCCAGGATCTTGGGCAGGAAGAACTCCTTCTGCTCCTGCGTGCCGAAGTTCATGATCGTCGGCCCCACCGTGTTGGTGGTCAGCATCGGCACCGGTGCCCCGCTGCGCATGGACTCGTCGAAGAAGATGAACTGCTCGACGGCTGAGCGCCCCTGCCCGCCCCACTCGGTCGGCCAGCCGATGCCGAGCCAGCCGTCGCTCCCCATCTGCCGCACGACCTTGCGCACCACGGGACCGATGCCGCCCGCCAGCGAGAGCTCCTGCTCGAGCTCGGGGGTCAAAAGGTTCTCGTAGTACGCGCGCAGCTCGCTCTTGAGCGCCTGCTGCTCCTCGGTCAAGGCAATTTCCATCGTGTCCCTCCCGGGCGGCGGGGCTGTATCGGCCCACGTCAGCGCCATGTCGTCGCCCGCCCGGCCGTGTGGGCTCGACGCGCGAGAACACGTTACAGTCCGGCCCGCTCGGGCAGCCAATGGGAGCGAAGATCCCCTCCCTACCGCCAAGTAACCTGCAATCCGCCCCGGGCGGGTTCCCCGGGCGCACGATCGAGTCCCGAATCGAAACCCGAGGAGCCATCACCATGCCTGAAGCCGTCATCGTCGCCACCGGTCGCACCCCGATCGGACGGGCCAACAAGGGCTCGCTCGTCGAGTGCCGTCCCGACGACCTGAGCGCGCTGGTGCTCCGCTCCGTGCTGGAGCAGGTGCCGCAGCTGAACCCCGGCGAGGTGGAGGACGTCATGCTCGGCTGCGGGCAGCCGGCGGGCGAGGCGGGCTACAACGTCGCCCGCGTGGCCGCACTCCTGGCGGGGCTCGACAACGTGCCCGGCGTCACCGTGAACCGCTATTGCTCGTCTTCCCTGCAGACCATCCGCATGGCGGCCCACGCCATCCGCGCCGGCGAAGGCGACGTCTTCATCGCCGCCGGCGTCGAGACGGTGAGCCGCTATTCCCACGGAGCATCGGACACCGGGCCGCACAACACCGCGTTCGGCACGGCCGAGGAGCGCACCAAGGTCCGCGCCCCCGCCGTGACCGAGCCGTGGAGCCCGGCGGCGGGTCTGCCCGACGTCTACATCGCCATGGGCCAGACGGCGGAGAACGTGGCCGAGTACGAGAAGGTCACCCGTGAGGAGATGGACGAGTTCGCGCTCCTCTCACAGACGCGGGCGGTGGCGTCCCAGCAGAACGGGTTCTTCGAGCGCGAGATCATCCCGGTCACCCTTTCCGACGGGACGGTCGTGACCAAGGATGACGGGCCGCGGGCCGGCACGACGCTCGAAGGGCTGTCCAACCTCAAGCCGGTGTTCCGCGAGGGTGGGACCGTCACGGCTGGCAACGCCTGCCCGCTCAATGACGGCGCCGCCGCGGTCATCGTCATGAGTGACACGAAGGCCAAGACGCTCGGCATCACGCCGTTGGCGCGCATCGTGGCCAGCGGCGTCACGGGCGTCAATCCCGAGATCATGGGCCTCGGCCCGGTGGACGCCTGCCGCCAGGTCCTGGCCCGGGCGAACATGACCATCGACGACATCGACCTGGTGGAGATCAACGAGGCCTTCGCCGCCCAGGTGATCCCGTCGGCGAAGCACCTCGGCATCAGCTGGGACAAGCTCAACGTGAAGGGCGGCGCCATCGCGCTCGGCCACCCGTTCGGCCAGACCGGCGCCCGCATCATGACCACGTTGCTCAACGCGCTGGAGGACACGGGCAAGACGTTCGGCTTGGAGTCGATGTGCGTCGGCGGTGGCCAGGGCATGGCCATGATCGTCGAGCGCCTGAACTAGAACCGAATCGCCGGCACCGGCTGGCAGCGCCGGCACCACTTCGACGGCGCGCTCCAGACGCAATCGTCAGGTCGGCGACCTGGCCTGCGCCTCGTCGACCGCGGGAACCGGGCCGGGGTCCACACCCTCGCGGGCGGCCAGGTGCAAGGAGACGAGCGAGCCCACCAACGTCAGGTCGAAGAAGCGGGACAGCTCGTCGTCGCCCTCGCCCTGCACCTCGAACACGTCGGCCATGACCTCGTCGGTCGCGGCCCGCACCGCGTCGAACTGCCCGGCTGTACGCGGTGCCTCGCCGGCGTGGCGCAAGAGCACCAGCGACATCGTCTGACGCGTCACGTCACCACCCTGGCCCCAGCCGGCCAGCTCGTCGTGGGTCAGGTCCGGCAACGTCGCCGCGAACGCGGGGGCTTTGGCGTTGAGGTTCACCTGGGCCTTCCACCAGCGGGCCGCCACGGCGGCCGCGCCGGCGGAGCCGTAGACCAGCGGGATGGTGCGGCCGAGGCGGCGCGCCAGCTCGGCCGCGAGTCCGCCCGGCGCCAGCAGGACGTCTCGGCGCCGGGCCAGGGTGGCGGCTGCCTCGTCGACCGCCGCCGTGCAGTCCGGCCGGAGTCCCGCTCGGGCCAGCGCGACCAGCAGGGGCACCGTGGTCGCCCCCAACGCCGCGCGCGCCGTGGCGCCCCCCGGCGTCACCGGGCACCAGGGCAGGCCCGCGTCGGCGGCCAGACGGGCCAGCGGCCCTCCGGGTGCACCCCCGACGGCCACCAGGTTGGCCCCGCGCTCGATCGCCTTCTCCGCGGCCGTCAGCGTCTCTTCGGTGCCGCCCGACGAGGACACGGCCAGGACCAGCGTGGAGGCGTCGACGAAGGCCGGGACCGCGGACCCGCGGCCGAACCAGAAAGGAACAGCCAGATCGGCTGCGGTGAGGGCGGCCGCGGCCGCGCAGGCCGTCCCTCCGGTCCCCAGGCCGAACGCGGCGACGGCGCGGACAGGGGTGGCGCCACCACCTCGGGGGGCGATCCCGGCGAATGCGTCATCGGCCTCCCGCAACGCCCCGGACAACTGCTCGGGCAGACCGGCCGTGGCCTCCCACATGCCAAGCGAGTCGAGGAGGGCCCGCTCGCTCACCCAGACGCGGGGCCGGTGGCCCGGACCTTGTTGCTCTCGGCCTTGGCCATCAGGCGCTCGTGCTCGGAGTCCCCGACCGCGACCGCTTCGTCCATCAACAACACGGGCACGCCGTCCACCACGGCGTAGCTCTTGTGCAGCCGCGGGTTGTAGAGGACGTCCTCGTCCTCGAACCACAGCAGTGGTCCCTTGTCCACGGGGCAGGCGAGGACGTCGAGCAGGAGCGGGTCGAGGCTCATAGAGAACTCCTCAGGTCGGGCCGGCGGCGAGGCCGGCGTTGGCAGCAATGAGCTGCTGCACCTCGGCCACGTGGGCGGCGCAGCGCTCGGCTGTCTTCGCTTCCACGTTGAGGCGGAGCAACGGCTCGGTGTTGGAGGGGCGGACGTTGTACCACCAGTCCCCGTGCTCGACGGTGAGCCCGTCCAGCATGTCGACCGACGCCCCGGCCTTGCGCTCGTGCTCGGCAATGGCGGCCACCGTGGCGGCGGGGCTCGTCACGGTGGTGTTGATCTCCCCCGAGTCCACGTAGCGCTGATACGGCTCGAGCATTTCGGAGAGCGGCTGCCCGCTCTGGCTGAGCAACTCCAGGACCAACAGCGCGGTGATGATGCCCGAGTCGGCCCGGAAGTTGTCGCGGTAGTAGTAGTGCCCGGAGTGCTCCCCGCCGAAAACGGCTCCCGTGTCGGCCATCACCTGCTTGATGATGGAGTGGCCGACCCGGGTGCGGATGGGATGGCCGCCCATTTCCGTCACGACCTCGGGCACCACGTGGGAGCAGATCAGGTTGTAGAGGATCGTCTCGCCCGGGTGCTTGGTCAGCATGGACGCGGCCACCAGCGCCGTGGTCAGCGAGCCCGAGACGGGCTCGGCCTTCTCGTCGACCAGGAAGACACGGTCGGCGTCGCCGTCGAAGGCGAGCCCGATGTCGGCCCCGTGCTCGAGCACGGCCGCCTTGAGGTCGACCAGATTCTCGGGCTGGATCGGGTCGGCCGGGTGGTTCGGGAAGTTGCCGTCGAGCTCGGGGAAGAGGATGTCGACCGTGAAGGGGAGCCGCTCGAAGACGATCGGCACCACCAGCCCGCCCATACCGTTGGCGGTGTCGGCCACGACCTTGAGCGGGCGCAGCGACCCGACGTCGACGAAGGACACCACGTGGTCCGCCCACTCGCCCAGCAGGTTCTGCTCGCGCCAGGTCCCCGTCAGGGGTGGCAGCGGTTGGCCCAGCAGTTCCTCGGCCCCGGCCTCGATGTCGGCCAGGCCGGTGTCGCGCCCGATCGGCCGCGCCCCGGACAGGCACAGCTTGAGCCCGTTGTACCGGGCCGGGTTGTGCGATGCCGTGAACATGGCGCCGGGTGAATCGAGGTGGCCCGACGCGAAGTACAAGAAGTCGGTGGAGGCCATGCCGAGGTCGACGATGTCGACGCCCTCGGCCCGCACGCCGTCGGAGAAGGCGGCGGCCAACTCCACGCCGCTCTCGCGCATGTCGCGGGCCACCAGGATCTGGGGAGTGCCGGCGAAGCGGGCCATGGCGCGACCGATGGCCCGGCACATGTCGGCATCGAGTTGGTCGGGCACCGTGCCGCGCACGTCGTAGGCCTTGAAGACCTGGTCCATGCGGCTCACGGGGCGGCTGACGGGGCTGCTCACGAGGCCCCACCATAGAGGGCGCCCGCGCGGCGCTTCGCACCGCAGGCCCATCAGTGGATGATGACGCTCCCGCTCGCCGCAATAGCGATGATGGCGACCAGATTGAAGCTGGCGTGGGCGACCATGTTCATGCCCAGGCGCCCCGTGCGGTAGGAAACGGCGGCCAGGATCATGCCGAAGCTGGCCAGCCCGGCCAGCTGCACCCATTCACCGTGCGCCAGGCCGAAGAGGAGCCCGTCGACGATCACGGCCAGGACGACTCCGGCGGCACGGGCGCCGCCGGCCGCCCCCAACTTCGTGAACAGGCGGACGAGCGCCTTGAGGAGCAGGCCCCGGAAGAACAGCTCTTCCATGACGGGGGCGAGCAGCACCGTGGCGATGGCGATGATGACGAAGCCGGCACCGTGCGACGCGCCGGTCAGGCGCTGGGACGGCCCGTTGAAGTTCTTGATGTCGTGCTGGAAAGGCGCGTACATGATGGCCACGAGGATCTGGCCGCCGACGCCGATGGCGATGCCGACCAGATCGATGACGCGGAAGCGCACGCCGAGGTCGCGGAAGAAGTGGCGCGTCCCCTGGGTCCGGCTGGCCAGCCACGGCGCGCCGATGAACCCGATCCACAGCCCGAGCAGCGTGGTCACGACGTACCACTCGGGCGGCACCGCCGCCGAGGCGATCGCCGTCATCTGCGGGCCCGTCTTCCCGGCGATGGCCCCGGCGATGTAGCCGAAGATCAGCGCGCCGAGTTGGCCCACCAGGAAGCCGACCACGGCGTAGACGAGCCACATCCAGCCCTGGCGCTTCGTCTGCGGAGGGACCCACGGTGTATCGAGGAAGGGCACGTCGCCGGCCGGCAGCACCGAGGGCGGGGGTGGCAACAGCATGAACGTCGGGTCGTACGGCGGCATGGGCGGGGGCGGGGGTGCGCCGGCCCCGCCGGTCCCCGGCGACACGGGCGACACGGGCGGCGCTTGCTGGAGCCATTCGCGCGGCACGTACCCGTCCGGGAGAGGCCCTGGCGCTCGTGCGGGCGGGCCCGCTGGGCCAGGAGCCGTCCCGCCGGGCTCAGAATCGGTCATCGACCAGACGTTACCGGTGCTCGCAGTGCCCTCACCTGCAGGGGAATCCATCAGAGAGCACGTGACAGGGCCGGGCGGTCACCACAGACCGAGGTCGGCGCCTAGCATGGACGCCGTGAGCGCGCAGCGTACTGAGAAGCCGGCCGGCAAGCCGAACGCGCCCGCTGGCGGGGACGGGACGCCCCAACAAGGGGCACCGTCGGGGCAGAACTGGCGCTGGCTGTGGGGCGTCCTGGCCATCGGCATCGTGGCCGTCCTCCTCGCCGTGGGCACGATCAAGACCAACAACGCCAAGTCTGTCTCGTACACCAAGTTCCTCCAGGAAGTGTCGGGCAAGCAGGTCTCGACGGCGCAGATCTCCAACTCCACCGGCGAGATCACCGGCAAGCTCAAGGACGGGACGTCCTACACGGTCCAGGGCCCCAGCCCCTCCCTGCCCAACGACGTGACCGAGATGCGGAACGACGGTGTCGAAGTCAGCTTCCCGACCCCGTCGTCGAACCTCTTCACCGACCTGCTCCCCTACATCTTCATCATCGCCATCGGCGCCGCCTTCATCTACTTCATCGGTCGCCAGACCCGGGGGCAGATGTCGGGCATCATGTCCATCGGGCGCTCCAAGGCCAAGACCTTCAGCAGCGACCGGCCCTCGACCACTTTCGAGGACGTGGCGGGCTACACCGGGGTGAAGCAGGAGATCAGCGAGGTCGTCGACTTCCTCAAGACCCCCGCCCGCTTCAAGGAGATCGGCGCCAAAATCCCCAAGGGCGTGCTGCTGGTCGGCCCGCCCGGGACCGGCAAGACGCTGATCGCCCGCGCCGTCGCCGGTGAGGCGGGCGTGCCCTTCATGTCGGTGAGCGGCTCGGACTTCATGGAGATGTTCGTGGGCGTGGGGGCCAGCCGGGTGCGGGACCTGTTCCAGACGGCTCGCAAGCAGGCGCCGGCCATCGTCTTCGTCGACGAGATCGACTCCATCGGGCGCAAGCGCGGCGCAGGCCTCGGCGGCGGGCACGACGAGCGCGAGCAGACGCTGAACCAGATGCTCTCCGAGATGGACGGGTTCGACACCTCCGAGGGCGTGGTCATGATCGCGGCCACCAACCGGCCCGACATCCTCGACCCCGCCCTGCTCCGGCCGGGCCGCTTCGACCGCCAGATCGTGGTGCCGCTGCCCGACCTCGAGGAGCGCCTTCCCATTCTGGCCGTGCACTGCAAGGGCAAGCGCATGGCGACCGACGTCGACCTCAGCGTGGTGGCCCGCGGCACGCCGGGCATGAGCGGAGCCGACCTGGCCAACCTGGTCAACGAGGCCGCCCTTCACGCGGTACGGCGGGGCAGCCTGGAGATCGCCATGGCCGACTTCGAGACGGCCCGGGACCGGGTGCTGCTCGGGCAGCGACGCGAGTCCATGGTGCTCTCGGAGTCCGAGAAGGAGCGCATCGCCTACCACGAGGGCGGCCACGCCGTGCTGGCCTACGTGCTCGAGAACGCCGACCCGGTGCACAAGGTGACCATCCTCCCGACGGGCATGGCCCTCGGCGTCACCCACCAGCTCCCGATGGAGGAGCGCCACATCCACCCCCGCGACTACATCGAGGACTCGCTCTGCGTGCGCATGGGTGGCCGCGTGGCCGAGCTCCTCGTCTACGGCGACCTGTCGACCGGCGCCGCCAACGACCTTGTCGGCAACACCGAGCTCGCCCGCAAAATGGTGCGCGAGTGGGGCATGAGCGACGCCATCGGCCCCATGGCCTGGGGCTCGGCCGGACAGGTCTTCCTCGGCGAGGACCTCATGCACACGCGTGACTACTCCGAGGACACCTCCAAGGTCATTGACGAAGAGGTCGAGCGGATCCTGCGGGTCGAGGAACACCGCGCCATGGACGTGCTGAGCAAGCACCGCGGCGGCCTCAACGCCATCGCCCGCGCGCTGCTCGACAACGAGATCATCGACGGCGCCGAAGTGGCCCGCCTGGTCGACGAGGCCCACGGGTCGCCCGTGCACGACGAGGGCACCAAGTCGGTGCCGCACTTCAGCGAGGCGGCCATCGGCGCGCCGACCGGCAACGGTGCCAGCGGCAACGGCAGCGGGGGCGCCAGCGGCAATGGGGGCGCCCCCCACGCCCAGGCCGGCGGAGGCATCCCCGACGGAGCCGTCGCCGTCCCGGCTGCCCCGGCACCCCCTGCCCACCAGGCCGACCCCGAGACATGGGCTCCCCCGCCCTGGCCTCCGCCCAACCCCGCGACGGGCACCCCGGAGGGACCGGCAGCCCGCTAGGCACGGCCCCGCCAGCCAGCGCAACGCGGGCGGATCGAACCGATCCGGGTGACGCAGCGTCATGAAGGGGGATGGTGGAGCAGCAACTGGCGCAATGGCTCGAGGACGGCTACGTCTCCTCCTTTCGTACGGCCTGCCTGATCCTGGGCAACCGGGCCGACGCCGAGGAGGCCGTACAGGACGCCTACCTCCGGGCCTGGCGCTTCCGCGACTCGCTCTCTGCCGTCCCGAGCATCCGGCCCTGGCTCTACCGCGTCGTCGTCAACTCCTGCTACTCCAAGCTGCGCCGCGAGATCCCCCACCGCGACCGCCGCGCCGGTGACGAGCCTCTGGCGCACGTGCCGGCTCCGGGCATCGACCCCGAGGCGAGAGCCGAGCAGGGCGAGATGGCCGAGACCGTGCTGGCGGCGCTGCAGCAGTTGCCGCTGTCGCTGCGCGTGCCGGTCGTCCTCCGCTACTACGCCGACCTGAGCGAGCGGGACATCGCCCTGGCCATCGGCCGGCGACCGGGCACGGTGAAGTCTCGCCTGCACGAGGCGCGCCGCCGCCTGGCGGCCGACCCCGCCCTGTGCGCCCTGGCCGGCGCCGGGGACGCACCTCGTACCGAGGAGACCGGCCCATGACCATGCTCGACGACGACCGCCTGGCTTCGCTCCTCGCCGGTGCCGCGGCCACCTTCGAGGTCCCCGCCACGGGCACCGACGACATCGTCGCCCGGGCGACGGGCCGCCTCCCCGAGGACGGCGGCGACACCGAGGACGAGGACGAGGACGAGGACGAGGACGCGACGGCCGCGGTCCCCGATCCGCTCCGCCAAGGCCGCGTGCGGCGCATCACCGGCATCGCCGGCCGCCACCGGGTGCTGTCGGTGGCGGCGAGCATCGTCGTCGTGCTCGTCCTGGCGGGGGCGGTCGGCGCGCTGGTGCGCAGCCCCGCGCGCCCGAACCTGTCCTCGAGCCCACCGCGGCCGAGCGTCGCCGCCCTGGGCCGTGTGCCCACGACCACCACCGTCCCGCCCGGCTTCTCCTCGCAGCACGCGAATGCGGCAGAACCCAATGCCCCACTGCGCTACGGAACGGCGCCGGGAGCGACGTCGGGCCCGGCGGTCACGACCCCGACGACGGCGCCCCCGCTGCCGAGCGATGCTGTGGGACAGCCGGCCAAAATCGAGCAGACCGGCTCCCTGGGGCTGACGGTGCGGCACGGCGACCTGGGACGGACCGTCACACAGCTGACCAACCTTGCCGTCGCCTCCGGCGGCTTCGTGGCCAATTCCCAGACGCAGTCGGGCGCGTCGACGGGCGGACCGCAGTCGGGCAGCGTGACACTCCAGGTGCCGGTGAACGACTTCGCAACCGTGCTCAAGCAGGCGCAGGCGCTGGGCAAGACGTCGAATCTCACGACCAAAGCCACCGACGTCACCGGTCAGTACGTCGACCTGCAGTCCCGCATCACCGCGCTGCAGGACAGCCGTCAGCAGTACCTCACCATCCTGGCCAAGGCCACCACCGTGGGCGACGTTCTGGCCGTGCAAGAACAGCTGGACTCCATTCAGTCCCAGATCGAGCAGCTGCAGGGCCAGCTGCAACTGCTCACGAGCCAGACGTCGTACTCGACGCTCACCGTGACGGTGAGCGAGTCCACCCCGGCGCCGTCACCGGGCCCGCTGCCCGAGTCCGGCCTGGTGCGCGCGTGGCACGCCAGCATCGGCGGCTTCGTGACCGGTGTCGAAGGGGTGATCCGCCTCGCCGGCCCGCTGCTCTTCGCCCTGCTCCTGCTCGGCGTCGTCCTGGTCGGTGGCCGCGCCCTGTGGCGCCGCTATCAGCGCCACAATCTGTAGACCTCTCCGCTCTGGAGACCGTCCGACCGCTCAGGCCCCGATGGCGGACGCCAACGGGATCCCGGGCATGGAGACGATGCCGAAGCCCGCGCTGGGGCTTGCCTCCTCGCTCACCGCCATGGAACCCGAGGCGCGCACCACAATCGGGTTGAGTCCGGCGACCGAGAGCGGCGATCCGTCCACCAGCACCGAGGTCCCGGGCGCCAGCGTGCCCGTGGCGATGACCTTGTTCCCCGATGCGGTCGTGGACGCTGCGTTGTAGGTCTCGCTGGACGTGGAGGTGTTGAACAGGGCGAGGTACGCGGGCCGCGCGCCGCTCACGGCGGGGCTGGCGCTGGACCCGGGTGGGGGCACCACCCACTCGCCGGTCGGCGATGCGGCGCTGCGGCCGTCCACCGCCACCACCGTGCCCGCCTGCGGCGGCGGCGTGGCCGAACTCGCGAGGTTCACCGCTCGGCTGACCACGACGCCTGCTCCCCCCGTGGCGTCGATGGTGGTGGCATAGGTCTCATTGGAGGGGATCCGCGTTTGTGCGCTCGTCATGAGGGGCCAGGTCGTTCCCGGCAGGATCTTGTCCGTCAACGGTGCCAGCGGGCCGGAGGGCAAGCGGAAGCGCACCGTCACCGTCTCGGTGGTCGTCCCGGGGTTGAACACATCGACTTCGGAAGAGGCGTTCGGGACCTCCTGCGCCTGCGGGATGGCCCAATGCGACTCGGGCGTCATCACGCCCGGCACGAGCGAGACGCCGCCGGTGGTCCCACCCGCATCCACGATCTCCTGCACCGCTGCCGCGACGACGCGGCCGGTCCGGGTCGTCACCACCGTGCTGAGGGTGGAGATCTGCTGGACCTCCGAGGCCACGTTCTCCACCGCCACCTGTCCGGCCGGGAGCACGATCCCCTGGTAGTTGATCGGGTGCACCATGCCCGCCGGCGTCACGAAGCTGAGATCGACCACAACCGGTGTCGACGTGGGATTGAGCAGCGAGATGTAGAGCTGGTTGGCCGCGGCGGTGGAACCGCCGGCGAAGTACCACTGGTCCGAGGTGGTGCTCTGACAGGGTGCCTGGGACCACCCCAAGGAGTTGCTGATCGTCTGGGTGACCGCCACCCCGCCCCCGGAGGTGACGACCGTCTCGGATTCCCAGGAACCCGACAGAGAGGGGACGGACGGCGCCACCACGCCGTGCGCCGGGACGGCGGCGGCCGTCTGCGCGGTTGCACCCGAGTCGGACACGGCGGTGATGTCGGCGGTGACGGGTCTCGCCGTCGTGTTGGTGAGCACGAGGAAGCCCGGCGCCACGCCGCCCGCGGTCGACTGCCCCGTGCAGTACCAGGCGGTCGACTCCGCGTCAGGCGCGCCCACCAGCGCACTCGGGCTCGGCGCGGCACCCACCGGCGCGGGAGTGCCTCGCAGGCCCGCGGCGATACCGACACCGGCGATGACGAGCACCACCAGTGCGGCCACACGCCACCGGCGCTCCCGGCTCATGTGCGCAGGCGTCACAATGTCACCGTCTCGTTGATGATGACGGTCTCGGCGACCAGAGGCACGGCCCCCGCCGGGGAACGTTCGCGCGCTCGCCGCGGTCGGCCGATGACGGCGAGGGCCAGCACGAGCCAGGCGGCCAGCTCCAGGAGGACGACCAGCGGGACGAGGGGGAACTGCGAGAGCGAGAGGGTGGCCGGGCCCTTGGCGCTCACCGCGTACTGCGCCGCCCAGCCGAAGGCCGGCTGCCGTGTCAACGTGTGACCGCCCACCTGCAGGGCGAACGCGCCCGCCGGGGCGTAGCCCGCATAGAGGGTGCCCGCCGGCACCGCTCCTGTGGCCGCCGCACCGTCGGAGAGCGCGCTGAGCACTGCTTGCCAGCCCGCCACATCTGTCGCACTCGGGTACATCGACGCCTGCACGGGCAGCGCACCGGCGCGCGTGGCGGTGACCGGCATGGTCACCCCGTTCTCGTAGACCTGCACGCCGAGCACCCCCGGCACGACTTGGAGATCGTCCTGCCGGAGCAGGTCGGTATTGAGGTCGGCGGGCGGCGGTGCGCTCACCGAGGGCGGGCCTGTCCCCACCATGGACGGGGCCAGCGCGTCCACCACCACGACGTAGCGCACACCGGCTGGCGCCAGCAGACGGCCGAGGTGCACGGTGCCGCCGGCCGTGGCCAGGCGGACGGCCTTGGCGACCTCGCCGGCCGGACCCGGACCGGCGGGCGTGAACACCTGGGCCGAGTCGGGCAGCTCCTGCGGCGTGAGCGCGTAGGCGAGGCCCGATTGGACCGACCACCCTCCCGCCGGAAGCGCCCGGGGGTCGCCGAGCCACAGGACGCGCGCCACGCCGGTGCTGGGTTGGGCCAGGAAGGCCAGCGGCTGCTCGACGCCCTGCGACGGGAGGTCCCACCGGCCGCCGGCGGCGGCGCCCAGCACCGGGAGAAGGCCGACGGCGACGAACACGAGCGCGGAGGCGCTCACCACCTGGGGCCACCCGAACTCGCGACCGCTCAGATCGTCCTCGAAGGCCGCGATACCGATCCCGATGCAGACCGCGACGGCGAGCGCAGCCGGTGCGAGCACCACGGTCTCGGAAGGCGTGAAGGACCCGAGATCGCCGCGCGTCGAGGCGTAGGCGATACCCCAGGACGCCAGCGCCATGACCCACAGACGCGCCGCCCAGGCCAGCCTGGTGCCGCGGGCGATGACCAGTGGGAGCGCCGCACCGAGCACAAGGAGCCACGCGAGGGGCGACCGGGCCGCCGGGCCCACCGCGAACCGGAGGACCTCACCCCAGTTGGGCGCGGTCGCGCCGGAGAGGGGCAGGCCGAAGATGACCACCGATCCCCTGCCCGCCAGCGCGGTACCGACCACCCAGGGCAACGTCAGGACCAGCGCCACCACCACGGCTTGCACCGCCACGACCAGGACCCGCCAGGTCGGCTCCCGCGCGCCCACCAGGACCGAGCCCAGCATCCAGGCCACCGCCATGACGAGGACCATGGGAAGCACCGCCGGCGCGAAACCCGAGGCCGCCGCGATGACGGCGCCGAGGACGGCGACCTGGCCGGTCGGACGACTTCGCCAATGGGGCCCGGGCTCGACCGCGTAGGGAGCCACGCCGGCGGCGCGGGCGAGGCGCAGCGCGATGAACGGGAAGACGGCGTAGGCCACCAGCCCGTCCCAGCGGCCCGTGCCGAGCGCGCCGTAGGGCAGCGGGAGCCCGAGGTAACAGATGACCGCGACGAGACGGGCCCGCGCTGACACCAGCGGCTGCAGGAAGCGCGACACGCCCCACGCTCCCAGGGGGATGCACCCGAGGAGCAGGACACGCTGCAACGTCCCCATGGCGCCGAAGAACACGGTGCCGGTGAGCCCGACCAGCCCGAAGGCGGGAGAGGCGGGCGCCGTGGTGCCCATCCCGGTCGACTGCCAGCCCGAGAAGAAGTGGTGCCAGCTGGTCGACCACGAAGTCAACGGCGCCAGCTGCCCGACGAGCGGCAGCGTCCCGAAGACGAGCTCCCGCGTCCCGACGGCGATGACGACGAGCGCAATGACCAGCGCCACCGCACGCTGGCGTCCGGTGCTCAGAGGCGCGGACCGGACCCGGCGCCCGAAGCGGTCCCGCCCGGCGCGCCGACCCAGGTCGTCCAGCTCGTCGAAGTCGGCATCCTCGCTGAAGGCCGCACCGACGCTTCCCGTGAGGACGGCCACCTCGGCCGTGCGCCCGTCTTCGCTGTCGGGCCGCTCCCGCGGGGCGGCAACGGCGTTCGCCGCATCGAAGCCCTGGTGGGAGAGGCGGCTGAAGTAGGCCGAGAGCCGCGCGCTGCCCCGTACCTGCAGCCGGCGCACCTCGGCATCGGGGAAGAGGCGGTGCTCCGCCAGCTCGCCCCGCAGCATCGACAACTCGGTCAGCCGGCGGAAGTTCCAGCGCCAGGCGCCGGTGACGGCCCGGGCCCGGTCACGATCGCGGGCCAGCACCGCGACGATGACTTCACCGAAGGCCAGGAGCGCGGCCTGCGGCAACACTCGCAAAAGGCTGAAGCGGGTGTAGCACTTGAGGACGGCGCGCAACTCGTGGCGCCGCTGCAACGACTGCATGGTGACGGGGTGGCGACCCTCGGGCTCGCCGGCGACCACCAGCGGCTCGAGCCCGGCGGCGACCACCTCGCGATGACGCACCCGGGCGTCCGGAGCGACCACGACCCGCGAGCCCGCCACCTGGCTGCGCCACGAGAGGTCGAGGTCCTCGCCCATGGCGACGATCCCGGCGTCGAAGCCCTTGAGCTCCGCAAAGAGGTCGGCCCGCACCAGAATGCAACCGCCGGGGGCCACGAAGACGTCGCGCACGGCGTCGTGCTGCCCGTGGTCGAACTCGCCCTCAGTGATGCGATCCACCACGGCGCCCGTCTTGTCGCAACTCATCCCGACGTGGAGGAGGACGCGGGGGTCGTCCCAGTTGACGAACTTCGGGGACACCACCCCGGCGTTGGAGCGGAACGACTCCTCGACCAGCTTGTGCACCGCGTCGGGGTCCAACGCGACGTCGTCATGGAGGAGCAAGAAGAAGGCTGCTCCCTCCACCATGCCCAGGGCCTCGTTGGCGGCGGCGGCGTACCCGGGTCGCCCGGGCAACTGGCGCACGAAGGCATCGGGGAGCACGCGGGCCACCCGAATCATGACCTCGGGATCGTCCTCCCCGGTCGACAGGACGAGGACCGAAAGCTCCTCGTAGTCCTGGGCCGCCAGCGAGGAAAGTGCCTCATCGAGCCAGGGCCCGGGGTCCGTCGTGACCACGACGGCGACCACGGCCGGCACTTGGGCGTCCATAAGGCGGTTGAGGCTATCCGGTCCGGCATCGACCCCTGTAGGCACGAAACTCACCTCGAGTGCTTGCTACTGTTTAACACTCGTGATACTCTTGTACACGAACGCAGTGGCCCGCCGGCGGCTCCTGTGTCACGAACGTCGGCGTGAACCGACCAGACAGGAGGCCAAGAATGCCTGAAGTACCTACCAACATCACCAATATCTCCAAGGGTGTCACGGACCTCGCCCGCGATGCGGCATATGTGGCGGTCGGCCTCGGGGTGCTCGGCTACCAGCGGGTCCAGGTCCAGCGGGTCGAGCTCCAGAACCGGCTCTCCAAGGACCTCTCGCTCGACGAGCGCATCGGTGAGGTGCGTCAGGGCGTGGTCAAGGGGTACCAACAGATCGACGACCTGGCCGAGACGGCCGTGCACTTCGTCGAGACCACCCTGCAGCCGCTGGAGGACAAGCTCCCCTCTTCGGTCTCACAGGTCACCACGAAGGCCAAGGAGCAGGCTCGTGAGGTCCGGATTCAGATCCGCCAGCGCGTGAGCGCCTGAGCACCACCGTTCTCACACCGACGACGCTCGCCGTCAGTCCGCCTCCCACGAGGTCAGGACGTCGGCGAGCGTTGTCGCGAGGGGAATCTGAGGCTCCCAGCCCGTGGTGGCCCGGAGCAGCTCGGCGCTCCCCCGCAACACGGGCACATCGACCGGGCGCAACAGGGCGGGGTCGGTCTCGAGCGTGAGGTCCGCCCCGGCCAGTTCGAGGAGTTGCCCAGCCACTTCGGACATTGCGACGTCGCGCCCCGAGCAGACGTTGTACACGGCGCCCGGCACGCCGCGTTCGATCAGGAGCCGGTAGGCCGCCACCACGTCGCGCACATCGGTGAAGTCGCGCCGGGTCGTCAGGTTGCCCACACGCAGGGACCGGGCTCCGCTCCGACGAGCCTCCACGATCCGCTTGGCCAGAGCGGGCACGAAGAAATTCGGTGACTGGCCCGGGCCGATGTGGTTGAACGGCCGCACGATCACGACGGGCTGGCCGTACCCGCGCCAGGCCTGGAGGGCCACCGCCTCCGCTGCCAGCTTGCTGGCCGCATAGGGGCTGGCGGGCACCGTGGGAGTGTCCTCGGCCAGTGGCAGCTGCGCGGGGGTGACGACGCCGTAGACCTCGGCCGAGCTGACCACCAAGACGCGGGAACTGCCCTCGAGCGACCGGGCGGCGGCCAGGATCTCCGCCGTACCGAGCACGTTGACCCGCAGGACCTGGCTGGGATCCTCCCAACTCTCTCCCACGTGCGTCATGGCGGCCAGGTGGTAGACGGCCTCCGGGGCCAGATCGGTCATGACCCGGCGCACCGCCGCGCCGTCGGCCACGTCTGTCTCGATGTCGATCCCCGTGACCTCGTCACCGTGGTCCTTCAGGTGCGCGGCCAGCCACTGGCCCACGAAGCCCTTTCCGCCCGTGATCAGCGCGCGCATGCGCGGAACCCTACTGCGAGGCCGCCAGGGCGACGGAATAAGCACCCAGGTGCAGCGCAACGCTCGCCTCCCAGGTCCGCTCCGCCGCCACCTCGAGCCCGAGTGACCGGCGGGCCGTTGCCCGACCCTCCTGGAGGGCCGTCCCGAGCGCGGCGGCCAACCCCGCCACGTCGCCGGGCGGGACCAGGAGCGCCGCCCCCCCGGCCATTTCCGCCATGGCGGTGCCCTCTGTGGTCACCAGCGGCGCACCACAGGCCAGCGCCTCGAGGGCGGGGAGCCCGAACCCCTCCTCGAGCGCCGGATAGGCCACCACCGCCGCCCGGCGGAGCAAGGCTGGGACCGCCTCGTCGGGCAGGTAGCCCGTGCGCACAATGCGCTCCGGATGGCGCGCTGCGGCGAGCGCGCGCTCGGTCTCCGCCATCCCCCAGCCGGTCTGGCCGCCCAGCACCAGAACGGCGTCGGGATGGCTGCGGGCCACCTGGTCGAAGGCCGCCACCAACGGGACGACCCCTTTCCGAGGCTCGAGGGTGCCCACGTAGGCGACCAACGGTCGGTCGACCGGCACGCCCAATGCGGCGAGCACGGCACGGTCCGCTCCCTCAGCGGGCTCGCGCGGGGTGAACCGTTCGTGATCGACCCCGTGCGGCGCCACGACCACGGGCGCCTGCACGTCGCACACGGCGCGCAGCCGGTCCTCTGTCACCTGGCTGACGCAGATCAACACGGCGGCATGCCGTGCGGCGCGGCGGATGGCGCGGCGGAAGAAGGCGGCCTTGGAGCGGACGTGCCACTCGGGATGGTCGAAGAACGTGCAGTCATGGATGGTCACGGCACAGGGCACCGGCGAGCGGGCCGGCATGGTGTAGTGGGGTCCGTGGTGGACCTGGACCCCGGTGGTGCGCAGCACAGATCCGAGGCGGAGTTGCTCGAAGACGAGCCGGCCCGGCCGCGAGACCGGCACCGCACCACGGACCGCGGCGCCCCCGGCCAGACTGTGCCAGCGCTGCTCGTCACCCCGTCGTGCGACGAGCGCCAGCCCGACGTCGTCGCGTCGGCCGAGGCCCTGCGCGATCGCCATGGTGTAGTAACCGGCCCCTCCGGGCCGTGCGGGGACGGCCGACACATCGAGCGAGACGTGGAGTTGCGCGCTCGTCATATCCGCGCTCGTCATAGCAAGGACCGCCAGAGGTCGATATGGGCGTGGGCCGCGCTGCGCCAGGTCCGTGTCGCCGCGTACGCCTTGCCCCGGCGGGCCAGTTGGGCGCGCAGCGCGTCATCGGTCAGGACGGCGGCCAGCCCGCGGGCGATGTCATCGATGTCGAGCGGGTCGACGATGCGCGCCGGTGCCGGGTCCGGCGCACCGAGGTCGTGCACGCTCGGTACCTCGTTGGACACCACTGTCGGGACGCCGGAGTGCATGGCCTCGAGTGGGGGCAAGCCATAGCCCTCGGTGAGCGGCACATAGGCGAAGGCGCGGGCCCGCCGGTAGAGCTCGGACAGGACGACTCCGGGGACAGGGCCGGTGAACACGACATGATCGGCGGGCGGCGACCCCGCAGGCTCGGGACCCCATCCGGTCGGCCCGACGATGACGAGCGGCCACGGGCCCGGGAGCGAGTCGCGCACCTGGCCGAAGGCCAGCACGAGCCGCTCCACGTTCTTCCGAGGCTCGAGTGTGCTGACGGTGAGCAGGAAGTCCCCCGAAACGCCCACCCGCCGGAGGAGCGCGTCGGTAGCGCCGGGGTCGGGCGCCGGCAGGTGATCGGCACCGCCGGGCACCACCGTCACGCGGCTGCCGGCAACGCCCAGTGCCAGCACGTCGGCCTCTACCAGCCGGGACGGGACCACGAGCGCGGCCTCCGACCGGCTGGCCCGGCGCAGCGCCGCCTCGTGCCAGCGTGCACCGCGCCGCGTCGTCGCTTCGGGGTGCCGGCGCCACGCCAGGTCGTGCACCGTCACGACCAACCGTTCCGGGCTGGAACGCCGCAGCTGAGGTGAGGCCAGCGACACCGAGTGGACGACGTCGAACCCGGCCGGTGCGCGGAACAGCCCGTGGTCCCAAGCCCGGGTCAAGAGCACGCTCGGCAGACGCGAGGTGTGCAGCGGCTGGTCGAACTCCTCAAGCGGATCGCCGGCACCGCCCGGGGCCCGGCTGGCCAGCAACGCCACCTCGACCTCGTCGCCGTCGGCCGCGGCAAGCGCCAAACCTCCGAGCAGGCCGCGGGCGTACGCCCCAATGCCGCCGGGCACGCGCCGCCGTAGCTGCTCGACCGCGAGCAGCACCGAGGGTGCGGGCCGCTCAGCCACGGCTGTTCGCCGCAGCGCGATAGAGCGTCTCGAGCTCCTCGCCGCAGCGCTCCCATGAGTAGCGGGCCGACCACGCCGTGCCCGCGGCGATGAGGCGGCGGCGCTCCATGTCGTCGCCCAGGCAGCGTGTGAGCGCCTCGACCAGGGCATCGTGATCACCCGGCTCGACCAGGACCGCGGCGTCGCCGAGCACCTCGGGCAACGATCCGGCGCGTGTGGCGACGACCGGCACCCCGGCCCGCATGGCCTGTAGCGGGGGGAGGCCGAAGCCCTCGTAGAGCGAGGGGTAGGCCAGCACGCTGGCCCGCGCCAGCAACGCCGCCAGATCAGGCTGCGCCACCCAGCCCGTGCGGACAACCCGCTCCCGGGCCGGTGACACCGCCACGGCTGCGTCCAGTGCCTGCTCACCCCACCCTGGAGGTCCGGCCAGGACGAGGGCGACATCGGACTGGCGCTCGGCCACGGCGCTGAACGCCCGGACCAGGCCCGGCAAGTCCTTACGCGGCTCGGCCGTCCCGATGGCCAGGCAGAACCGCTCGATGCCCGCAGGGAGGAAGCGTCGCAGCGCCGCGGCGGCAGCAACCTCGGCGGGGACGGGCAGGTCTGGAATGCCTGGATTCACGACGCGGACGCGGGACGGATCGACACCGAAAGCCTCCACTACCTCGTCAGCCACAAAGGCGGAGTCGGTGTGCACCCACGCGCCGCGACGGAGGGCACGGCGGATCAACCCTGGATACGCGAGTGTCGCCTCATTGCACAGCTCGGGGTGGTGCAGCGGCGTGAGGTCGTGCACCGAGACCACTGCCGCGGCGCGAGCGGTCGGCGGCACCAAGAAGTTCGTCCCGTGCACCACGTCGGTGCTGCCGATGAACCACTCCAGCGGCGGCGTATCCCGTCGGGCCCACAACGCGTGCAGGGGGCGGGCCGGCATCGGTCGCTGGTGTGCCTCGACGCCCTCCGGGAGATGCGCCTCGACCAGTCGGCGCCGACGCCAGCTGACGGCGTAGGCCCGGACGTCGATGCCCGGGCGCCGCACCAGGGCCCCCAGCGCACCCTGACAGAACGCCCCGACTCCCGTCGGGAGCCCGAGCAACGGCGTCGCGTCGAGGGCAACGCGTAGGCGTGCCGCTGCCGCGACCCCGGACGTCTGGGACGGGCTCAGGTGGTGATCGCCCCGTCGATGGAGAGGATCGCCCCGGTGATGTAGTCCGCCTCGCTCGAACCGAGGTAGGCGAACGCTCCGGCGACCTCGTGCGGGTACGCGAAGCCGATCGGCGACATCAGTCGCTCAATGAGCTTCCAATCGGCGTCTGCGGGCGGGCCGAAGTTGTGGATGATCGGCGTGTCGACGCCACCGGGGGCGACGCCGTTCACCCGCACGCCGCGTGCCATGTACTCGACCGCCAGCGCCATGGTGAGCAACCGCGCGCCGCCCTTCGAGGCGCAATACGCCGCCGAGTACGGCTGGCCCTTCATGCCGGCAGTCGAAATGGTGTTGACGATGGCGCCACCGCCGTGCTCGAGCATGTCCGGCAGCACGGCCCGGCACATGAGGAAGGTCCCCGTCAGGTTGACCGCGATGATCTTGTCCCAGCCGCTCAGTGACTGCTCGGGCGTGTGGGCGAACCCGCCGACGCCGGCGATGTTGCACAGATTGGTGATGGAGCCCAGCTCCTCGGCGGCCCGGGCCACGGCGGCACCTACGGCAGCCTCATCGGTGACGTCGCAGCGCACCGCGATGGCGCGCCCCCCCGCCTCGGCTGCCTCCGTGTTGATCTCGGCGGCCACGGCCTCGATGGCGTCCGTGGTGACATCGAGGCAGGCCACGGCCGCACCCTCCGCGGCCAGGCGGCGCGCCGTGGCACGCCCGATGCCCGAACCGGAGCCGGTGACCAGCGCCACCCGGCCGACGTAGCGACCAGGGGTGATGGCTTCGGGGGCAGTCCCCCGGTTGGGATCGGACTCCCCGACTCGAGTCGTGGGGCTCATGCGCGCTCCTTCTCGTCTTCTTCTCCGGTTGGGCCACTGCCTAGCACCCCGGCGCCAGGACGACGACTTCGCACCAGGCCCAGCTGCCGCTCCTCCGCCGCGCGCGCCGCGAGGGCGGCGAGACGCACGGGATCGACCTTCATCATCGGCGTCAGCGGGAGCTCGTCGACCACCACCAACGCATCGGGCGCCTTGTAGTCGGAGAGCTCCCGGGCGCAGTGTGCGCGCAGCGAGGCCAGGTCGGGCTGCTCCCCCGCCGCGACCACCACCGCCACGCCCACCTCGCCCAGGACGTCGTCGGGCACACCGACCACGGCGGCCCGGGCCACCGACGGATGCGATGAGAGGACCTCCTCGACCTCGGCGGGGTACACGTTGTACCCGCCCCGGATGTAGCGCTCGTGGGCCCGACCCGACAGCTGCAGGTTGCCCTCGGGGGTGAGCCGCCCGAAGTCGCCGGTCGTCACCCACCCATCCGGACCGAGCACGACGGCGGTGGCCGTCGCATCGACCAACTCCACCACGGAGCGGCCCCGACCCGGGCCACGCCCCCAGTAGCCCCGCATGGCCGCAGCGGATCGCAGGAGGACGCGGCCGACCGAGCCGGCGGGCACCGGGTCCCCTCCGTCGTCGACGATGGCGAGCTCGACGCCGGGCACCGGACGGCCCACCGTCGTCGCCACCTCCTCGTCGGTTGACGTCAGGGTCGTGCCGGTCCCCAGGGAGGACTCCGTCGACGTGTAGCGCACGACGACGGGCACGCCGAAGCGACGACGGACCTCGGCCACCATGGAAGCGGTCATGCGCGCCGCGCCCGTCCCGACGACCCGCAATGTAGCGAGATCGGCTTGTGGCAGCTCTGCGCTGGCCAGCATGAGCGCCCACTGCGTCGGGACGCCCTGCCCGACCGTCACGCCCTCGTCCGCCATGACGCGGACGGCTTCGTCCGCGCGCCACGGGGTGGGCGTGATGATGGTCGTGAGGGCATTTCCGATCTCGTCCCAGGCCCGGGTCATGTAGCCGACGTGGGCGAACGGCAGCGGGGAGAGCCGGCGATCTCCGGGCTGGCTCAGCACGTCGGTCCCCCGCGCCACCGCGGCCAGGTTGGCGTGATCGAAGAGGGCGCCCTTGGGCTGACCCGTCGTCCCACTGGTCCAGACCACGGCGACGGGGTCGGACGAGGCCAGCTGCGGCCAGGTGTCCGGGCCAGGCTCGCCCCACCAGGTGCGCGCCTCGGCGCGGGTGACCACGTCGGCTGTCCCCGCGTCCGGATGGAGCCCGATCCCGGGATCGACTACCAGCAGCACCGGGGCGGCCCGGTCCACGATGGAGGCCACCTCGCCCGCCCCCATGCGCGGGTTGATCCCCGACGTGATGGCTCCCAGGCGGAGCAACCCGCCGTACAGCACGGCGTAGTCGATGGACGAAGGCAAGAGCAGGCAGACGACGTCTCCCTTGGCCACTCCGAGGCGGGACAGATGACCGGCGACCCCGTCGGCCGCCCGGTCCCACTCCGCGAAGGTCAGGCTGCGCCGCCCGCCCTCGCCGTCGAGCTCGACGTACGCCTCGACGTCTCCGTTGACGCGTGCCGCCGCCCTGAGGACCGACACCACGGTCTCATGCTGATCCGATGGGATGCGCACTGGCATGGCGGGCGGCGATGGTACCAGGGGTGGCCGGAATGGCCCGCGTCCGGGCGCTCCTATGCTCACAACGTGCTGGTGGCCCTGTGCGGCGGCGTCGGGGCCGCCCGAATGCTCTCCGGTCTCGTGCGCGTCGTCCCGGCCGACGACATCACCGCGATCGTCAATGTCGGCGACGACATGGAACTGCACGGCCTCTCCATCAGCCCCGACCTCGACACCGTCACCTACACCTTGGCCGGCATGGACAACCGCGAAACCGGTTGGGGCGTGGCCGGCGAGAGCTGGGCGGTCATGGACGAGCTGGGGCGCTTGGGCGGCGACGACTGGTTCCGCCTGGGCGATCGCGACCTGGCCACGCACCTGTTCCGCACGGGCCGGCTGCGCGCCGGAGCACCGCTGAGCGCCGTGACGGCCGAGCTCGGACGTCGGCGCGGCATCGCCGTGCGACTCGTGCCCGTGACCGACGACACGCTGCGCACCCGCGTCGTGCTGGCCGAGGCGAGCGCGCTGGGCCCGCCGGGGACCGAAGTGAGCTTCCAGGACTACTTCGTCCGGCTCCACCACGGCGTGCCGGTGCGCGGCGTCCGCTTCGAGGGAGCCGACAGCTCCCGCCCGGCGCCCGGCGTCATGGACGCCCTGGGAGGCGCCGACACCATCGTCGTGTGCCCGTCGAACCCTGTGGTCTCGATCGGCCCCGTCCTGGCCGTCCCTGGTGTGCGCGAGGCGCTGGTGGCACGCCGGGACCGGGTCGTGGCCGTCTCACCCATTGTGGCCGGCGCGGCACTCAAGGGACCGGCGGATCGGCTCATGGCCGAGCTCGGCACCGAGCCGTCCGTGGTGGGTGTGGCCCGGTTGTACGCGCCCTGGGTGGGCACCCTGGTCGTGGACGTCGCTGACGCGTCCCATGCGAGTGCCATAGAGGCCGAAGGGCTGCGGTGTGTGGTGACGCCCACCGTCATGCACACGCCCGAACGCGCCGAAACGCTGGCCCGGGCGGTGGTCGATGCCGTCGACTGACGGAGTGCAGGTCTTCCCGATCAGCGGTCTCGCCGAGGTGGTGCCCGGCACGGACCTGGCCGCGCTGATCGCCGGCGCCGTCGCGCCGGCCGACCCCGACGGGCCCGAGTTGGCAGCGGGCGACGTGGTCGTCGTCACCCAGAAGATCGTCTCGAAGGCGGAGGGCCGCATCGTCGAGCTCGACCACGGCGATCCGGCGGCCAAGGTGGCGTTGGTCCGGCGGGAGTCGGTGCGCGTGCTGCGCCAGCGCGGTGACCTCATCATCAGCGAGACCAGGCACGGCTTCATCTGCGCCAATGCCGGCGTGGACCTCTCCAACGTGGCGGACGGAACGGCGGCCCTGCTGCCCGAGGACTCAGACCGTTCGGCCCGCCGCATCCGGGCCGGGTTGGAGAACGCCCTCGGAATAACGCTCGGTGTGATCGTCTCGGACACGTTCGGCCGACCGTGGCGGAAGGGCGTCACCGACGTCGCCATCGGGTGCGCCGGTGTGGCGGCGGTCATCGACCTGAAGGGCACGGCCGATGCGGGGGGCCGCGAGCTCGTCGCCACGGAGATCTGCGTCGCCGACGAGTTGGCGTCCGCGGCCGAGCTGGTCATGGGCAAGGATCGCGGCGTTCCGGTGGCGGTGGTGCGCGGCGTGCCTATGGAGTGGCTCCGCCCCGCCTCCGTGCGCGCCGAGGTGATCCGGCCTCCGGACGAAGACCTCTTTCGCTGACGTCAGTCGGACTTGGCCCGCACGAACTCGAGCACGGCGCGCACCCCATCGTCGAGCTGTGTCCAAGAGCGCCACCCGAGTTGGATCGCCGCCCGCTCGACATCGAGGCTCGACCGGAGCAGCTCGCCGGGCCGCAGCGGTGCCAGGACGGACTCGACCTCTTGGCCGGACTGGGAGGTCATGGCGGTGACGAGCTCGTTGACCGACGTCTCGCGACCGGTCCCGATGTTGCAGATGAGGCCGCCGCCACGAGTGGCGGCTCGCACGAAGGCATCGACGACGTCATCGACGAAGACGTAGTCCCGAGTCTGCTCGCCGTCCCCGAAGATCGTCACCGGCTTATGGCTGAGCACGCGGTCGGCGAAGATGGCGATCACACCGGCTTCGCCGTGCGGGTTCTGCCGGGGGCCGTAGACGTTGCCCAGGGCGAGGGCAGAGAACTCCAGGGAGTGCAGCTCGCGGTAGGCCACCAGGTAGTCGATGACGGCCTTCTTGGACACGCCGTAGGGGGACAGCGGCTGCTGGGGGTGCGACTCGCGCACCGGGAGGTCCTCGGCGGCCGGCTCGCCGTAGAGCGTTCCACCACTGGCGGCAAAGACCACGCGCTCGGCTTCGGCCTTCCTCGCCCCCTCCAGGACGTTGAGCGATCCGACCACGTTGACCGTTGCGTCGAACGCAGGGCGGGCCACCGAGACGCGCACGTCGGCTTGCGCCGCCAAATGGAAGACCAGCTCCGGACGCCGCCGTGCCATCAGCTCAATGACGGCCGGCGCGCTGATGTCCAGATGGTGGATCGTGAGGGCCCGGCCGGCACTGCCGCGGGCCTCGGCCAGGTTCGACAGTGAGCCCGTCGAGAAGTCGTCGACGACATCGACCTCGTGTCCCTCGACGAGGAGGCGGTCCACCAGGTTCGACCCGATGAACCCGGCGCCTCCCGTCACCATCGTGCGCATGCCTGGCCTTTCTAGCCTGACACCCGCTCGCCGTCGACCAGCGTCCCCGACGAGACCACTGCATCGGCGCCGAGCACGGAGACGGGCCGGATATCAGCCCTCTGCCCCACGATGGAGCGCGGCCCCATGACGGAACCGGCCACCTTGGCGTCGGGCGCGACATGGCACCCGGCCATCAGCACCGAGTCCGCCACCACCGCGCCGGAAGAGACCACCGTCCCGGGCCCGAGGATGCTGCGCTCGACCCGGGCGCCCGACTCGACCACGCAGCCGGAGAAGATGACGGAGGGGCCCGTCACCACCCCTTCCACATCGCTCTCGCCCTGCAGGAGGACCCCGTCGCCCCGGTCCGCCACCTCAGGCGTCACGATCGGGCCGCGCTTCTGGTTGAGGTAGTCGAAGTTGGCTTCCAGGTACGCGGCGGGAGTCCCCGTATCGAGCCAGTAGCTGTTGTCCGAGCGCGCGAAGAGCCCACCGTCGCGCACCATGGCGGGGAAGGTCTCCCGCTCGATCGACACCCGTCCCCCTTCTGGGATGCGCGCGAGCACCGACGGCTCGAGCACGTAAGTGCCCGCGTTGATTTCGTTCGTCGGCGCCTCGTCGCGAGGCGGTTTCTCGACGAAGGCCAACACCCGGCCATAGTCGTCGGTGGGTACGACGCCGAAGGCAGAGGGGTCAGCCACCGGGTGCAGGGCGATCGTCCCCTCGGCCCCGCGCTCGCGATGAAAGGCCACCAGTGTGGTCAGATCGAGATCGGTGAGCACGTCGCCGTTGACGACCACGAACGTCTCGTCGATGCCGGCGAACGTGGCGGCGAAGCGAACGGCGCCAGCCGTGTCGAGCGGCTCCGGTTCGACGGCGTAGGTCAGCCCCATGCCGGCGACCCGGCCGTCCGGGTAGGCCTCGAGAAAGGCATCGGGGAGGTAACCGAGCGAAAGGACGGCATTGTCGATGCCATGCGAGGCGAGATGCCCGAGCACCCGTTCGATCATGGGCACCCCGACGACGGGGAGCATCTGCTTGGGCGTCGAGAGCGTCAGAGGGCGAAGCCTCGTCCCCTCGCCGCCAACGAGGACAACCGCTTTCATTACTTGGTCGTCGTCGTGGACGAAGGCTTCGTCGTGGTCGTGGACGGCGCCGGCGCCGTCGTGGTGGTGGTCGCCGCGGGCACCGTCGTGGAGGTCGCCGCGGGCACCGTGCTCGACGTGGTGCCGGCGGCCGTCGTGGTCGTGGTGGCCACCGGCGCCTGGTCGCCGGCCAGCACCTGCTGCAGGGCGAGGATGGTCGACGCCGGCGGCTTCGGCATCTGCGTGCCCTCGGGTACGAATCCAGTCGTGATCAGCTGACGGTTCAAGAGCTTGAGATTGGCGGGCTTCAGGGTCGTGACACCTCCGGTCTCCTCTTCCTCCCCGTTTTTGGCGGTCTTGGTCGAGATCACCCAGGTCCGCGCCTGGACGACGCTGACCCTGCCGGCATCGGGCGTTCCGGCCGGGCATTTCTCGCCGTTGCTGTATGCAGGAGTCTTCGTCGATGGGTACTGCAGCTTGGTGTTGGTCAACGTCAACCCGGTATACCCGTCGGCGAACTTGCCCAAGGTCGCGTTGTTGCCTGCCTCGCTCGCCTTCTTCGGCGTAATGGCGAGGACACCGCTCCCCGTGGTGGTGAGGCCCGTCGTGGCGGTGCTCGGCGAGGCGGGGAGCGCCGACTCCATGGTGCCGCAGATGTCAAAAGCCAAGGCGGCATGCCACGACGTGCCGACCGTCGGCTCGACCACCGTCGGCGTCTTGTTGTAGTTGTACTTGGCCACTGCGATGGAGGCCACGCCGATGATGATGATGAGGATGAGCGCGGCGTACCAGTTCACCGGCATCTGCCCGCGGTAAGTGGTGCCGCCGCCCGTTGCGGCGGCGCGTGCGACTGATTTCCCAGAAGAGCTTCTCGCCATGGCGGGTGGCAACCCTACAGCCTGGCGGGGTGCCCTCCGGCGGCAGGCGATCCGAGGAGCAGGTCACGGTAGAGGGCTGTCGTCGCAGGATGGAGGCAGTCCGAAGGGGCGTGCCACGCCGTCCGGGCTGGTGGGCGGGCCGCCTCTCCGGCCAGTGTCCGCAACTGTGCCATGGCTGAGTGGAGCTGGGCCCGGTTGTCCTGGGCGGCCGTGGCCACCAGCAGCGCGCGGTAGAGACGTTCGTCGTACGGGCTCAGGTGGAGTGCCTGCCTGACCATCCACTCGGCCTCTTCCCCGCAGCCGAGCTGCACGAAGGCGTCCGCGCCGCGGAGCGCCGTGCGCACGACCAGCGCCTCAATGTCCGAGTGGGTACCGTCGAAGACGGCCCAGTCCGTTCGGTGCAACCCCGCGAACAGCGGGCCCCGGACCAGTCGCATGGCCCCGAGGAGCTGGTGCGGGTCGTCAGCCGCGGCGAGCGATGCGAAGCGCTCGACGTCGGTCGTGACCGAGTCACCCAGGCGGAGGTCGACCCCACGGGGGAGGTGTGGGCAGCCCTGGGAGTCCCGGCCCAGCGCCCGGCGGGCATCGCAGGAGGTGGAGTGCGCGGTGGACAGTGACACCGGCCGTTCGGGCCAGATCGCCAGGGACCACTCGGCATGACGGACACCACCACGGTGGAAGGCGAGGTAGACGACCAGTTCACGCGCGGCCGAGCGGCGAAACGGTCCGGCCGCGCCGCGGACGACGACCGGCCCGAGGACCGCCACTTCGACAGCGTCGTCGGTCATGCGGGGGAACGGTCGGCACGACTGCGCAGAGGACGGAGATTCAGATCCCGGCCTCCTGAGCCACACGGCCGCAGGTCGCCCCCAGGCTTCTGTGCCGCCTCAGCCCGTGTCCCGAGACGGGCGCGCGAGCGGAATTCCCCGCAATGCCGACGGGCTGGTCTGCCTCAGAGCACCCGGTTCGGTAGTTTCGACCCCATGCGGTCCGCATTGCCCCACCACAGCCGGGAAACGTGCCGGATCAGCCGCCCGTGATCTCCGACGGCATCGAGTTGCACACACGCGATCCCTTGCAGGACACCGCGGTGGCACGCGATGGCATGAAGCCGAAGCCGTCCTTCTGGCGCGCCTGGATCATCGCATTCCTGCCCTTCGTCGTGGTCGGCATCGCGTGGAGCGTGGCGCAGCCGATCTTCGCTGGAGCCGATGAGCAGGAGCACGCCTACCAGAGCGAGGCGGTCTGGTCGGGGCAGTTCCTCCCTCCGCTCACCCTCAAGGCCGGGTCGCAGCTCGAGTCCGGAGTGGAGCACGTACCCGTCTTCGCCGTAGGCGCGAGTTGCTTCTACGCCAGTCACGCCGTCTCCGCGAAGTGTGACACGACGTCCCTCACGGGAACGGCGCGTGCCGGACCGATCGCCAACTATGTCAGCCGCGAGCCACCACTGCCCGCGCTCCTCACGGGCCTGCCTTTCTCTTTGGCGCCGAACCGGACCGGGTTCTATCTGTCGCGGTTCCTGACGTCCGTACTGGGAGCGGCCCTGCTCGCGACGGCCATTGCCCTGGCGTGTTCCCGGCGCCGTCCCGTCCTTTTGATGGGGGTCCTGATTGCGGCGACGCCGTCCTTCATCGCGGAGTTCGGGGCTCTGGGCTCGAGCCAGCTCGAAATCGGCTCGGCATTGGTCCTTTGGGTCTGTGTGACCCTCGTCGTGACCGACGGGCCGGTCACAGCCACGATCGCCGGCATCATGACCGGTTCGTTGGTCCTGCTTCTCCTTTCGAGACCAGCCTCCTTCGTCTATGCAGGTGTGGCGCTCTTGGTTCTCCTGTCGTGCGCGGGGAGAACGAGATTGCGACGGCTTTCGTCATTGACGTGGTTCTGGCCGATGCTGGCCGTGGTGGCAGTCATCCTTCTGGTCGCGCTCTGGTGGCTGGTCTTCGCCGAGGCCCCGGCCAACCCCAACTACCTGAAGGACAACCACCTGCCCCACATCGCGTCGTGGGCCGGCCGGATCTCTTTCTCGTTGGGGTACGAGTCGGACTTCTGGGCCCAGATGATCGGCGCCACCGGAAACAACGAGTACAGCGGACCGGCGTGGGTGGCGATCCTGTGGACGATGCTGGCCGGAGGATTCGTCCTCCCCGGCGTGCTGCTAGCGACCCGGCGCCGTGCGGCCGCAATCGGCGGCCTCTTGGTGGTGCTCCTGGTTCTGCCCGTCGCAGCACAGGCGTACTACGTGTCGACCGTCTACCTGACGTGGATGGGCCGCTACGACACACCGGTCTTCGTGGGACTCATCGTGTTCGCCGCAGGAGCAATAGAGGGCCGGCTCCCTCGGCCGGAGGTCAAGCGCTTGTTGTTGCTCGGGATCGCGACCGTCGCCCTGCTCCAGGTGATGGAGTTCGCGGGAACGCTCCATCGCTATGTCGTCGGCACCAACGGGCCGCTGAACCCGCTCGGCTGGGCCCGCGGGTGGCACCCGCCTCAGATCGGGGCATTGCCCCTCCTGTGCGTCGGGTCGGCGGTGATACTGGGCGCCTACGGAGGCATGTGGTACCTGGGTCGCAGCGCCATGGCCAGCGACGCATCACCGCCGTGCGTACCAGAGTCCCCGGCTCAAAAGAACGTCAGCGCGACCGGCGCAGCGCCGGGCGGCACGGCGGGGTCGGGTGCCGCCCCCGCCTCCCCGTACGGCACGATCTGACCTCCGGAGGTGGCCACGACGTAGCCGAGCCCATCGGGACTCACCGCAATGGCGTCGGCTTGACCTGTCACGCCAGGCACGGCGGCAGGACCGTAGCTGGGGGCGTCGCCGTACGTCGTGATGGAGCCCGCGGCTGAAAGTAGGTAATAGCCGAGACCGTCCGGCGTCACCGCGATGGCCGTGATCTTCTGGCCCTTGGGTGCCCCCAGGCCCCCGAAGTTCTGCGCATGCCCGAATGTGAAGACCTGGCCCGTCGACGTGAGGAGGTAGTAGCCGACTCCCGCCGGCGTCGACGCGATGGCCACGACGGTCCCCGAGTGTTTCCTGCCGACAAGCGACCCGAGGGCGGGTGCATTGGCGGGGTAGACCGCGCCGTTGGCGCCGGCCACCCAGTATCCGCCGGTCACCGGATCGAGAGCGAGCCCGACGACTCCGGCCGCCGTTGGTGGCAGCCCAACCGGACTGGGCTGGGTTGTGGCATCCCCGAACCTCGACACCGCCCCGTCGGCATTGATCACGTAGGAACCCTGCCGGTCTGGCGTGAGCGCCATACCCACCGCGGGGGCGGCGGAAACCACGGCGTTCGACCCAACGGTCGGTGTCCCCCCGATTATCTGGCCGCCCGAGGTGAGGACGTCGTACCCCGAGCAGTCGCTGCTGGCAGTGGCCTGCGGCGACAGGCCAGAGCCGAGCGGCGTCTCGAAATTCCAGATTCTGTAGCCCCAGACACCCCAGACCGCCTGGAGATTGTGGTTGGCCACCGTGTACATCATCGACAGCTCGTGCCCGTTCGGCATGTTGCCGTTGGGCTGGCGGACGATTCCCGAGTTGTGATTGAGCGTGTGGCCGGAAAGGCACGAGCCGATGTCTCCGAGAACGTCCCACGTGCCGAGCCCGCTCAGCAGCCCGCTCTCGCTGATGGTGGCAACCGTCACCCAGGGCGTGACGGGGGCCTCGTCGAGGGCGGGGTTCGGCTGGCCACCGTCATACGAGAGCACGATGTCATCCGTCGCGGCGTCGTAGGCGATTGACGCATCGTCGGGCGGCCAGGCCAGGCCGGCCGTCGTCACGGCCTCGATCTTCTTCCCGTTGGGCAACGCGACGAGACACTGCGAGCAGGGCCCCGACGCAGGAACGTCGGAGAGGTTCAACTCCCGGAGCACGAGTCCCTCGGCCGGCGCCGTGTCGGTCCCAGGGCTGCCCGCATTCGACATATAGGTCACAAGGATGTGTCCGCTTGGCCCGAAGTCGATGGCCGCTGGTTGCCCGAGGCAGTACAGCTTGGGCGGACAGTTGTACGGATACTGGTTATGCCCAAAGTCGTCTGCGGTCTGCAAAATAGGGGTCAAGTCGGGCTTCCAGGGCCCGGCCGGATTGTTGGCAAAGGCGATACCCAACTGGTTGCTCGAGTTGCTGGCGACGGACTCGGCGGTGAAAAGGAGCGCCCACTTGTACGGCTGCCCGCCGAAGTGGAAGTTGCCCCCTATGACCTCCGGCTCACATGCGTGGACGCTGAAGTACCCGTGGGGGCTGGGGTCGTCGGCCGGGCCGAAGACGGATTTCAGCGGGCCGTACTCCCATAGCCCGTTGACCAGATGGCCGACAGAGAGGTACACGTTGTCGTGGACGACGTTGCTCTTGTAGTTCTCGCAGTCGAAAACATCGCGCGTCGTTGGGCTCATCTGGATGACGCTCGGGGCGTAGGTGTAGTAGTGCCCGATGCCCGGGTCGATGCCGGTGTAGGAGGTACTGGTCAGTGAGCTCGGTTCGGTGGCCTGTGCGGCAGAGTCGCCTGCAAGGAGAACAGCCGGGACGATCAACAGGAGAGTGCCCCACGCGGCCAAGGCGCGAACGAATCGCATTCTGGGATGACCATGCCTTTCTGAGATACCGGTGCGACCGGAATTGCGAGCCGCTGGAACGAACCGATCTTCGGATAGCGCGAAATTTACCTGCTGCGTCGGCCCAATTCGGGGCACTCTCGGTCGCTCGCCTCACAATGGGCGTTCCCCAGCGCATCCGCGGCGAGTGGAAAACCCCCAAGAAGACGGAATCGACTGCCGCTTCAGTCGGTCCAACCGGAGTCGGGCTCAAATGAGCGGTGCAGTGTTTCCGGGGTGATGAACAGCATTCCACGAACCCGAATGGGTTCAACCGCATCGAGACCGGAAGACGGGATATTCGAACCCGCGACCCCTCCCCTGTAGCAGAGCGGTCTCTGCCGAACCGATCTGAGCAACGAGACGGCGAGAAGCAGATTGGGATTACACCTCACGCGAGCGGCATGCATTCGTCGTAGCCGTACAACCGCGCGATCATCTGCCGCGACACGCCCATACGACGGGCTACCTCGGCGAAGCTCAACTTCTCCTCATCAACCATCGCCTGGATCAGTCCGACTCGGTACACCATTACGGCGTGTTCGAATGCCTCGATAGCCGCCGAGGACCTCAAACGGGCATCGCGACCACCTTGTGCGATGAGGTCAGCAACGATCTCCGAAACAGGCACACCAGCCACCAGCCGCTCCCGGGCCCCTTCGATCGATGCGAGACCTTCCCCGATCGCTCTCTGCGCGTCATCACCCGCCTGCTCGATTCGCTTGATCGCCTCCAATAGTCCGGGAGTGCTCGCTACGCGGCTCATCGCAGATCCGCCTTCTACTCGTGTTCGCGCCGGTGGCCGGAGGCAGCAGAACCGGCGTTGGGGACGTAGTAATCGTACCTGCGCAGAGGCATGAACCCGCGATAGTCGGGTCGGAAAGTCCCTTTTGGAGAAATCTGGAAATCTCGTCGAAAAGGAGGTCTAAAGGCACCCCTGGGTTGCGATCCGAGTAACTAGCAGCGGTCGGCAGAACCGGCAGCGAACCAAGCCAACCATGTCCAAACATAGGGGGCCCTGATGGTGGAGACGATTGGGAACGCGGTCTATCCGGTTGACAGCGTCGAGTTGGCTCTCTGGCTCGATCTGGTGCACGAGCCTTGGAATCCAATCAATGCAGCGGAACGGCAGCTCGATGCGCTCATGGGCGACACCGAAAATCCCTCCGCCATGGCTTACGACCACCTTTACGAGATGGCAAACCAGGCAGTGCGATGGCTCGAGCTCAACTCGTGCCCGGACAGCGAGATCGGGAGACGGTTCAAGGCCCGGATGATGGGCTACCGGATTGCGGCCGGCACGGTGCGATCCACCTTCGATTCGACTGAAGGCGACGCGATGGTTGCCATTCGAGAGTTGTTGACCGGCAACGATGCCATGGCGTCATGACAGCCACTACCAAAGGTCTTCCCGAGAATAGTCGGGTGGAAGGAGAGTCCATCATGGAGCACCGCCGTAGAGTCCCGCGCCAGTATGCTGCCTGGGAAGGAACTTGCCATATTGATGGCGAGTCTGGCGAATGGCCCCGAGCATGCCAAGTCATCGACATCTCGATGCTCGGTCTCGGAATGACATTCGAGCACTCTTCTTCGCCGTCCGACCTTTTAGGACGGGGCATCTCCGTAGATGTTCCCGCGGTCAGTGACTCGGTCAGCATCCGACTTGAGGGTGTGATCAACAACGCTGTGCCGACTTCAGAGGGGACCATCCGGGTCGGGATCGCGTTCACTGGGCCTTCAGAATCGGAGCCGGGGACGCCCGCAGTCCAGAGCACGAAGAGGATCGGTCCGACTTCGGCGGGAAGAGCCAGGTAGTCGAGCCAAGGCAAGCCCGGCCTGCAGAGTCAATGCCCTTTTGAACCCTGACTCAGAATTTTCTTTGGTGGGGGCGGAGGGATTCGAACCCTCACTGGGGACGGTTTAAGCGCCCTGCCTCTGCCTGTTGGGCTACGCCCCCGAGGCACCATTCTTGACCGAGTCGAGCCCTGTCATGAGCATGGCCTCCAGTGCATGACCTCGGCGAGCGACCTGACCGATCTCGACACTTTGCCGAAGGTTCCCTCCACGAGAACCTCCGCCTTCCCAGGGAACAGGCACCGCTATGGACATCGTTCCCCCGAGGGCCGTCTTGCAGCCCCGCAATTCGGGTGGACCCGATCCCCGAGGCGGTCTCCGAGGCGGGTTCGGCGGACAGGCCTTCGGGCACCGGCAAAGCCTGTACCAGGACGGGGCCGCCTACCCGGGCACGCCCGACACCAGGGGGCGCGCCCGCTCCAGGCTGGCGAGCTCCACATCGCGTGGCGCGGCCTCGAGCCGGGTATTGGCCCCGAAGATCATGGTGGCGCGGCCGGCAGGCTCCCAGGCATGCCAGGCGCCGATTCCGTCGTGGCTGGGGTCACCGGTAGCGGCGAAGGCCAGCCATGCCCCTTGCATCTGTGCGGAGAGCGTCTCGACTGCCGGGCCACCCCCCGAGAAGACCTGCACCGCGGGCAGGTGGACCGCACCGAACACGAACGGCAGCTCGAGAGCGTGACAAGAGCCGAGGATCCCCCCGAATGCCGGCGATTCCCAGTCGAAGAGATAGACGAACGCACGCGAGCCACGGGCGCCATGGGCCGCCGCCAGCTGGAGGCTGGGCCAGCGGAAGACGAGATCGGTGCCGATGGCGACCCAGACGGCGTTGGGCTCGACCGACTCGTCCCGCGATTCCCGCGCGGCTCGGTAGTCGTCGATGACCTCCGCCGCGGCCATGTCGGGCGCGGCGTTCTCGACCCAGCGCGTCACACCGTCTCCGTCGAGCGCCATCAGCGCGGGGTTCCCAAGACCGAAGAGGGTGAGCTCGTCCCGGTTGGTCCCGATCAGCAAGTCGATGCCGGCAGCGGCTCCATTGGCCACCGCAGCCAGCGGATGGTCGGGCAGCAGCACACCGTCGACGACGGGAAGGAACGGGAGCGGGATCATCCCGGGATCCGGTCGTCGCTTGCCCATCTCTTCGGAGGCCGCCACGAGCTCGGTGGCGGGGATCCCTTCCAGCGCCTCTCTGGTGCACGACGCGATGCCCAGAACAGCCGCCAATCGTTCGGCCGCACGTTCCGCCTCATCGACGGAGTGCATGTGCACTCCCCCGCTCTGCACGATGGCGCGCCGGAAAAGCCCCTTGGCGGCGGGAGTGCCGAGCAAGGTGGCGATGCTGAAACCACCGGCTGACTCACCGAAGATGGTGACGGCACTCGGATCACCACCGAAGACCGCGATGTTGTCGCGCACCCAGCGCAAAGCGGCCAGCTGGTCCTGGATGCCCCAGTTCCCGACCAGTCCATCCGGATCGGCGAGGTCCCGGTGACCCAGGAAGCCCAGGGCACCGAGTCGGTAGTTGATGGTCACGACCACGGCATCGCCATTGCGCACGAGCGCCCCGCCCCGGTAGAGGAAGACCGATCCACTGCCCGAGGTGAAGCCGCCCCCGTGGATGAAGACCATCACCGGCCGGCCGTGTCCCGGCTCCACCGTGGGTGACCCGGGCAGCTCCGGGGTCCACACGTTGAGCGAGAGACAATCCTCACTGTGCGGCTCGGACGACGACGGGTCCGCCGGGCTCGTGATGCCAGGCACGGCGGCGGTCTGCGGGGCGATCGGCCCAAAAGTCGACGCGTCCCGGATCTCGCTCCAATCGTCGGCCTCCAACGGGGGGCGCCACCGCAACGCACCGACCGGCGCGCGGGCGTACGGGATCCCCGAAAACGACCACAAGTCCTCGCGCCAGACGCCTCTGAGTCTCCCCTGACCGACCGACACGACTCCCTGCACGTACGGGGACCCTATGGAGACAATCGTCAACGGTCAATCGGACCACCGATTCAGCCGATACACGAACGGAAGGTGAACAGCGCGCGAACTCGGGACGCAACCGGAAGGAATCAGGCGGGATGCCAAAAATGCCACCGATCAGCCATTACGCTCTTTCGCCGTGGCTGCAGTGAATTGTCGGGGCACTGCCCGCAGGCGGACTCCTCCTGTCAGGGTGACCATGGTCGTCGGCCTCCTCGCCGCGCTGCTGTCGACGGCGACGGCCGTGGCGAACGCCGACGCGACCACATCCACCACGCTTCCCGGACCTGCTCCGAATCAGTCGCAGATCAACGCCACGCAGTCGCAAGTCAGCCAGATAGAGGCCACGCTGGCCCAGGAGGAGCAGCAGACCTCCGTCCTCGACGATAAGTACAACACGGCGGAGCAGAACTTCCTGAACGCGCAGTCCGCGTTGCAGACGATTGCGGCCAACCTCGTCCATGCGCGCTCGGCCGTGAACGTCGACCGGCGGCTCGTCTCGAAGGACGCCGTGGCGGCATACATCTACGGGACGCCTGAGTCCGCGCTCGCGTCCTACTTCTCCACGTCGGCGACGTTGAGCCAAGCACGCAACCAGTACACGAACCAGATTGTCGGCAACCTCACCAAGGACGAGACCTCGCTGCTGCAGTCCGAGACCAGCTTGCAGTCACAGGAGGTGTCGCAGCAGTCCGAGGCGGCACAGGCCCAGTCGGAGGCGGCACAAGCGAAGACGCTCGCGCAAGCCAACGAGCAAGAGGCTTCTACGACGAAGGCAACGCTGAACCAGGTGCAGGGTCAGCTGGCCCAACAAGTCGCGGCAGCCGCCATTCAAGAGGCGCAGCAGGAGGCCGCAACAGCGGCGGCGGCGCACAGCGCGGCGGCGCAGCAGCAGGCAGCGGCCGCAGCGGCAACGGCGGCAAGCGTGGCAGGAGCGGTCGGCGGTTCGTCCAGTGCCGCGGCCGCGACAGCGGCGGCCAACCAGGCCGGGGGTGCCACCGGGCCTGTTGGCGGATCATCCTCAGGCGGGAGCGCGGGGATGGCCGCTGTGCAGGCGGCCGTGGCCCAGTTGGGAGTGCCCTACGTCTTCGGTGGCGAGCAGCCGGGTGTTGGATTCGACTGCTCGGGACTCACCCAATGGGCCTGGTCCCAAGCGGGCGTCACCATCCCCAGGACGACCGAGACGCAGTGGCCCTCGCTCACCCACGTTTCGCTCGACGCGCTACAGCCTGGTGACCTGCTCTTCTATTACAACCTCGACGGGGACAGCCAGGTGGACCACGTCGTGATGTACGCCGGATCGGGGCCCTACGGGACAGACACGGTGATTCAGGCCCCCTTCACGGGATCGACCGTGTCCTACTCCCCCATCTTCACCGAAGGCTTGATCGGGGCGGCCCGCCCGTAGCTCGGTCGGCCAGGATCCCGTCGCCCGGGTGATCGGTACGATGGGGCGATGGCCAGCGGGCGCCAGGTGGTTGGCGAGAAGAACCGATCGACTGCCATCGTGTCGATCCGCATTGCCGGCGAGCACTCTGGTGAAACCGAGGATCCCCGGCTGTCCGACGTCGACGAATGGGGCCGTTCCGAACGGACGCGGGCCCTGGCGCGGGCCATCTACGAGCCCATCTACTCCAAGTGGTTCCGCACGGAGTGGGAGGGTCTCGAGAAGATCCCGACCGAGGGTGGTGCGCTGCTCGTCGCCAACCATGCCGGCGCCATCCCGTCGGACGCGCCGGTCATCATGCACGGGATTGAGAAGGAGCTCGGACGGCCGGTCTACGGATTGGCCGACTACTTCTTCCGGACCGTCCCCGTCATCGGAACCCTGTGGGCGCGCTCCGGCGGCGTCTCCGCTCGTCCCGCCAACGCCTACCGGCTCTTGAAGGAGCAGCGACAGCTCGCGCTCGTCTTCCCAGAGGGCACCAAGGGAACGTCCAAGTCGTTCACCGACCGCTATCAGCTCCGCCGCTTCGGGCGCGGCGGCTTCGTCGAGATCGCCATGCGGGCCGGTGTCCCCGTCATCCCCATCGCGGTCGTGGGTGCCGAAGAGGCGATGCCGGTCGTGCTGCGGTTGCCGACCGTGGCCCGCGCACTCGGTCTCCCTTATTTCCCCATCACGGCCAACGTTCTGGCCATGGGACCGCTCGGGGTGGTCATGCCATTCCCCGCCAAGTTCAAGCTGCGCGTGCTCACTCCCGTCCAGTTCGACGTTCCGGCGGACCAGGAGCGATATTCGAAGAGCCGGATCATGGAGGAGTCCGAGCGCATCCGCGCCCTGCTCCAGGAGTCGGTCTACGACTTGCTGCGCGACCGGCGCAGCGTCTGGTTCGGCTGAGGCGCCCGTGAGTCGTCGCGTCCTCGTCACCGGAGCCGACACCTTCTGGGGTGGCCGGATGATCCAGGCGCTCGAGACCGACCCGAGTATGGGCGTGATCCTGGGCATGGGAACAGGGACACCCTCCGTCCCGTTCGAGCGAGCCGAGTTCGTCCGGGCCGACCAGACGTACTCCATCATGAACCGGATCGTGAAAGCGACCCAGGTCGACACGATCCTCCATACGTTCATGATCACCAACTCCTCCTCGGTACCGAGACGGGCAATGCACGAGATCAACGTCATCGGGACGATGAACCTGCTGGCCGCCGCCGGGGCAGCCGGCTCGTCGGTACGTCACATCGTGGTCAAGTCCTCCACCCTGGTCTACGGATCGGCCGCCAGCGACCCGAACACCTTTCAGGAGGACACCTCCCGGACGAGCCCGGTGAAGAACAGTGTGGAACGTGCGCTCGTCGAAGCCGATGGGCTCATGCGGGACTTTGCCGAGGACAACCCCGGCACGAAAGTCACCGTGCTCCGCTTTGCCAACGTTCTCGGCGAGCATCTCACGACGCCGATCAGCCGGAACCTCGCGCGGCCCGTCTGCCCGTCCATCTTCGGTTTCGACCCGCTCCTGCAGTTCATTGCAGAGGACGACGTGGTGCGGGCACTGCTCCATGTCACCCAGGCCGGGATCCCCGGCCTCTACAACGTGGCGGCCCAGGGCCGACTCCCGTGGAGCGAGGTGGCGAACATCTGCGGGACCCGGCTGGTGCCCCTCTCACCGTTCAGCCCCTTCAAAATCCGCCCCCTGGCCCGCCTGTTCGACCTGCCCTCCGAGCTCGAGGATCTGCTCCGCTATGGCCGGGGGGTGGACACCAGACGCTTGGCCGCGACCGGGTTCACGTACAACGCCACCAGTGCCGGCGCCGTGCAGACTTTCATCCGGGCCCAGCGGCTCCGCCGCCAGACCGGCAAGCAACCGCTGTCCTACACCTACGAGCACGACGTCGAGCAGTTCTTCCGTCACTCACCCTCAGTCGTGGGTGGCGGCGACACCTGACGCGCTCAGCTCTCGAGCCACTCCTCGACCAACTCGCGCTCGCGCACGGCCCATTCCTCCGCCGTGATGGCGTAGCGCACGTGGTCCTCCCATTCCCCGTCGATCTCGAGAAGGCGGAGGGCGGTGCCCTCCTCGCGGATGCCCAGCTTCTCGACGACACGCCGGCTGGCCGTGTTCCTCGGGATGATGGCGATCTCCACGCGGTGCAACGAGATCGCCTCGAAGGCAAAACGCAGGGTCACGACAACCGCCTCGGGCACCAGGCCGCGTCCCGCCAGCGACTCGTCGACCCAGTACCCGATGACGCCGCTCTGGAACGGCCCGCGCTGAATAGAGGAGAGCGTCACCTCGCCGGCGAAACGCTCGCCCACGAAGATCCCGAAGCCGTAGCCGGTCCCCAGGTGTCGTTCACGTTCTCGAATTCCACAGCGTGCAGCGAAGCTCGGACGGTCCTCCATCGGCGCCGGCGCGCCCTTGGGCCGGGGCTCCCACCGGAGCAGCCAGCTGGCGCATCGGGTCCGCACCTCGTGCCAGGCGGCAAAGTCGTTCTCCGTCAACGAGCGCAGCAGCACCCGCTTCCCCCGGAGTTCCAGGGGCGCGTGGCGCACCGCCCTGGCCGCAGTCATCGTCCGAGTACCTCCTTCAGCGTGCCCAGCAGCGCGAAAACGTTGCGTCGGCGCGCGGTATGCCCCATGCAGCCGATGCGCCAGATTTGCCCGGCCAGCCGGCCAGCGCCGGGCCCGATCTCAATGCCATAGGAGGAAAGAAGCTCGCGCCGCACGAAGCCATCGTCAACGTCGGCCGGGATGCGCACAGTGGTGAGCTGGGGCAGACGGTGGTCGGCCGCCACGAGCAACTCGAGTCCGAGGTCGCCCAGCCCGTCCTGCAGCAGGCGGCCGCACTGGGCGTGCCGTTCCCACGAAGCTGGGAGCCCTTCATCGAGGAGGGTGCCCAGCCCGGCGTGCAGTGCCGCCACCATCACCACCGGTGCGGTGTGGTGGTACACCCGCGCCCCGCCCGAGGAGTCGTTGACGTAGCGCGCCAGAAGGTTGAGATCGAGGTACCAGCTCGAGGGCCGTTCGACGATGCGCTCCAAGGCGCGCTCGGAAACGGTGAGGGGTGCGAGGCCCGGTGGGACACCAAGGCACTTCTGGGTGCCGCCATAGGCGACATCGACGCCCCATTCGTCGACGGCGACCTCGATCCCACCCAGCGAGGTGACCACGTCGACCACCAACAGCGCGTCGCCCTTGCCTGCCCCAAGCGGCGCAATGTCGTTGCGCACCCCCGTCGACGTCTCCGCGTGCACCACCGCGATCAACGCGGGCGCCGGGTGGGCGGAGAGGAGCTGGGCGGGGTCGATCGGCTCGCCCCAGGCCGCCTCTACCCGGATGACCTGAGCGCCGAGGCGGTCCGCCACATCGCACATCCGCTCCCCAAAGACGCCGTTCACCCCGACGACGACCGAGTCACCGGGGCGAACGAAGTTGACGAAGGACGCCTCCATTCCCGCTGAACCGGTGCCGCTCAAAGGCAGGGTCAGGGCATTGGAGGTCGCGAAAACCCGGCGCAGGCGGTCGTTGGTCTCGTCGAGGATGTCGAGGAACTCCGGATCGAGGTGCCCCAGCACCGGTCCGGCCAGCGCCATGGTGACCTCGGGGTACGGGTTCGAGGGCCCGGGGCCCATGAGCAGACGGTCCGAAATCCGCACGGCCGCATCGTGACAGGTTCACGCTCACCTGCGCCAACGCGCCAGGCAGCCTGGCGCCACTCCGGTACATTGGCAACGTGGACCGGGTCCTCTTCGCCCCGAGGACGCTCCCGCCACTCCGTCCCGACGTGGCCCAGGACCCGGTCCCTTACGGCAGCTGGGTGTCAAAGAGGGAGGTGACGCAAAGCACCGCCTTGGCTCCGCCCCCGCAGTTGCGCATACTCCACGTGGTCATGGTGATCGAAGGGAGACCGCCCGTTGAGACAGTCGATTCGCTCCAATCGTTGGGGGCGCAGGCGAGCACGCACTGGAAGCTCACTGTGGTGGTGCACCGGCCCTGGCAACCGGAGGTGACGGCCCTCCTGGTGGTCTCGGGCATTCGCCAACGTTTCGCCCTCGAGGAGCGAGAGCCCACATGCACGTACGAGGAGATGCTCGATTGCGGCCTCACAGCAGCATCAGGGGAAGACGTCGGGCTCATCTTTCCCGGAGATGTCTGGGCCCGTGACACGGTGAGTCTTCTGTCGGCCGCGCTGGACGAGAACGGCATGGCGTACGGCGACGAGGACCGCCTCGGCGCGGACGGAAAGCACGTCTGGCCTCGGCTCAAGCCGGCCTTCTCCCCAGAGTTTCTTCTACACGCAGACTGCGTCGGCCGCCCCGTCGCCCTTTCTGCCGGCGTCGTGAAGCGGCTGCCGGCCGGTTCAGCCGGCGTGCCGGAGGCTAGGGATCACGACCTCGCGCTGCGGGCGTCGGAGGTGGCCGACTCGGTCCGACACATCCCCGAAGTCTTGTGCCATCGGCTCATCCCGCCCCGCCGAGTGCCCACGGACGCGGCGAACGGCACGAACCACGTCGTGGCCGCGCTCGGTCGCCGGGGAGAGAAGGCCTCTGTGCTCCCGGGCGGATCTGCCGGGACCGTGCGTGTCCGGCGCACCCCGGGCTCCGTGAGGACGGCGAACATCATCATCCCGTTCCGAGACGAGCCTCGGCTCCTCCGCGCGTGCATCGACTCCATCGACCGGACCGCGGCGGCGATCTCCCCCGACTACATACTCGTCGACAACGGTTCAAACCAGCCCGAGACGGCGACGCTTCTCGAACGGCTCGCCGTCAGGCCAGATGTACGCATTCTCCGTGATGACCGGCCTTTCAACTGGGCCGAGCTGAACAATGCTGCGGCCGCGTTGGCCACCGCCGAGGTGCTCGTCTTCTTGAACAACGACATCGAGGCCCTGTCGGTCGGATGGCTCGACGCACTCTGCGCCCAAGCGGAGCGGCTCGACGTGGGCGCAGTCGGTGCTCGCCTCCTCTATCCGAACCATCGTCTGCAGCACTGCGGCGTGGTAATCGGTCTGGGTGGCGCCGCAGGCCACCCCCTTCTCGGACTCGACGAGAGTGATCCGGGTTACCTTTCGATGGCGGTGACGACCCGGGAATGTTCCGGCGTGACCGGAGCCTGTCTCGCCACTCGACGAGCGCTTTTCGAGGCCCAAGGTCACTTCGACGAGGCTCTCGGGATCGACCTGAATGACATCGACTATTGCCTACGACTACAGCAATCCGGTCTACGGGTCATTTACGAATCGACCGCCGAGCTCATCCATCACGAGTCGCCGAGCCGGGGCACTGCCGGCGACGTTCGGGATATCGTGCACTTCATCGACCGCTGGAAGGCGAGCATCTTGGCTGGTGATCCGTACCTGAACCCTCACCTCACTCGGATGGACTCGTCCTGTGCGCTGCGTCGACCCGACGAGGAGGCGTGGTGGCAGGCTTGGTACGCCGGCCTCCAACCAGTGGAGACGGAGGCGTGACCGAGAAGCCTCCGGTGATGTTCCGCCGACCCTCCGACCCCCCCGAGCCTCTCCCACCGCTGCGCTCCAGCGAGCACATCGTGAGGTTGCACACGGAATGGGCACGCCTCCACGCGACACTGGCTGAGTCCGAAGCCCTCTCCGCGCGACTACGCGCCACGGCCCGGTCCGCTGCCTCTCGGCTCGTTGGCGGCGACGACCACCAACTCCTCGGTGATGTGGTGCGGGCGGTCGATGCCATCGCAGGGCGCTGCGACGAGCTGTCCGAACGGTTGGCCAACCTCGAGCTCACGGCGGACGACCTGGCGCGCTCATTGGGCCAGGAAATCACCCAGCTGCGCGCGGCCGTCGAGCGGACCACGGGGCAGGGGTCCGGGAAGTCCACGCCTCCGGCGCGGTGAGCAGGCGCCCGGCAGCTGTCGTCCTGAGCTCATCGTGGCGAGTGAGAGACTCCGAGCTCTCCTTCGTCACCCGCGCCGTGGCCGGCGCGGTATCCCGCAGCGCGGCCGTCACCGTCGTGGCTCCGCTGGAGTCGGAGGCGAGGGAACCGGACGGGGCTTTCGACCTCGTCGGCATCGGTGTTCGACCGGGCGACCGGTGGCCGGAACCTGGCGCCGCTCGATGGCCCACTCCCCCCGGCCCGGGAACCATATGGATACTCGATGAGGCCAGCAACGACGCCGTGGCCATCCTCGGCGCCTTCGGCACCATGGGGCGGGCCTTCACAATTGCCGCTGCCGCGGCGACGGAGGGGACGGGCTTGCGTCAGTTGTCCCTCACGCCTGGTGACCGAGGAGCGTCGGGCATAGTGGGCATGCACGTGCCTGTCAATCCGCTGGCCGCCGCGCACCGGCATGCTGGCCTGGGCTTCACCGGCTACGTGCTCGTGCTCAGCGACAGGTCGAACACTCCCCCCGTGCAGCCTCCGACCCCCGCCGTGGCCTGGCTGACGGCGCGCTTCCACGACAGGCACATCGTCGTAGTCGAGGGTGGGACCGCCGCCGCATGGAAGGGTCGGGCGCTCCGGGGAGTGGTCGGCGTAGAGACCCGGACCGATCTGTGGCGACTGCTCGCCCATGCCAGTGTGGTCGTCGATGTCGCGCCGGGGACCATCATCGGACGGGAATGCATCGAATCACTGCTTCTCGGGACGCCCATCGTCGTCCCCGAGGAGAGCACTGCGGCCGCCCATGCGCACAGTGGTGGCGGCATGACCTATTCGGCCGTGGCCGACCTGCTCGATGCCGTCGAATTCCTCAGTGGCGAAGGTGCCCGCTCGCCCGTCGCAGACCGAGGTCGTGCCTACGCCGAGGAGTACTACGGGAATGCGGGGCGATTCGTCGACCGCGTCCAGCGCACGCTGAGCCAGGGGCTCACTTAGCGAATCGATACCTACGCACCAGAAATCGCCAGGCCCCAGATCAGTCCCGAATGCTTATCGCCTGATCGCTCCGTAGATCCGGCGGGGAAACGCCGCGAACCTGAAGAGTTTGGTGCGGTAGAGATTTTCGATCTCCCGTCGTAGATCAGCGTTTTCCTTCTGCAGATCATTGGTCTCCGGGGTGTCCGCCGGGTCTGCGGAGACCTGGAGGAAGGCCCCGGCCACACTCACCCGGAGCGCTGGCGAGACAATGGGGGTTGGAAAGTTGATCGTGATCGTCGAGGTGCCATCCACCGCCATCACTTGTGACGCGATCCACTGGATGCCGTTCGTCCGGAGCGCCTGCCGCCCACTCGCTTTCGACCATTGAAAGAGAGTGACCGGGTCGGCTCCCACACGCTCATCCATGATCTCGACGAGATCGAGCCGGACGAGGGTGAACACCTCAGCTGGCCGGAGAACGATCTTCGTGACCCCTTGGACGTCGCCGCGCCATTCCACGAGGCTGAGCCCGTGCCGATTCCGCACCACGGGAACGGTGATCGTGTCCATCTCACCACTGGACGCCGCCATGTTCACCCGGAACCTGCCCTCCGGAGGAGAGCTGAACCGCCCTGGATCGATCGTCGCCTCCAGCATGGCGAAGATCGCATCCGACATCTCTTTGTCGACCAACGCAGCAGCCCCACCCGTCCAGTGCATGTCACTCGCAGAGGCCGAATGAAGGTCTTCGGCTGACCGGTAACGAAGGGTCGACAGATAGCGCGGCGGCACCAGCGGTTCGGCATCCTCGCTTCCATAGTTCTCTTCGTGGAGCCACCAACTGAAGGCGGCAGCCTCGTCCTCATTGGGGAGTGACACAAAGCGCTTCAAGATCTGGGTGAGGGTGTCAATCCCGGTTGTGGTTGTCTCGAACGCTGGAAGATCCGGCCGCTGATAGTCCAGCCATTCGCGCTGATAGGCGAGTGCGCCGAGTTGCACCAACTCACGGCAGGCTCGTTCGCGCCCATCTCCGACCGGCGACGCCAGGATTGGTTGATCGTTCTCGCCCATTTCGAGGAGCGAGCCTTCCTCGCTGGTGCTCACCAGCTCGACGATCTCTGCGCCACCCGTGATCCCGGCAATATCGAATGGGTTCGTGCCGACTGTGCCCAGGTATCCCTGGAGATGGGAACCCCGGAGTACTCGCTCCGACGCACCGACATTGGCCAACAGGTAGAAACCCCGAAACGCAATCTGCTCTTCGTCTTGGTCGAACATCGCTTCGAGGCTCTCTTGGATCCTGCCGGACCAGCCGACGTCGACCAAGCCGATCGGGCCTTCCCCTGGCCCTGCCAGCCGACGCAGGTAGTCCTTCAAACGGGCGCGACGAACGGCCGATCGTGCGATGACCTTCTCGACGAGCTCTGGACGACCGAGCACCACATCGAGCATGGACCGCAACACCTCGTCCCGATCCCGCCCGAGACCGAACGCGTCACAGAGCGACTCGAAGCCGGGTATATCCGACGGCTCCAGGCCGAGTGACTCCGCCAGATCCGGCGGGGACGGTGGGCTGAGGCGCGCCAGGAAGCCCTGGAGCTCCGCCGCCGATCCCTCGTAGATGGAAGCCCTCGCACATGCCTCGCGAGAAACCCAGGCAGCGTGCGTGGCCGGCTGCCAGCTCCCGGCGACCGAGGCGTGATCGGCCATTTCCTTCAGGAACTTCCCCTCCCTCATCAGAAACAGAAGACGCCGGACCCCCTCGGCCCTGGCTTGCTCGTGGACCCATCGGGAAAATCCGGTGAAGACCGGACCGAACACAGACAGTCCCGTCTCCCAAGCGATCTGCTCCTCTAACTGGAGTTCCCGACCGGCTGACGTCCAGGTCGCTCTCCGCCGGATGGCGGTGATGCCCGCATCACCCCGGACTGGGTCGCAGTACCGCGTCGGATACGCCACCCCCCCGACAATGCGCTCCCGGATCTCGACTGAACCAAAACGCGAGGTATGCGTCGGATAATGGACCGCACGAATGCCAACCCGACGGGCGCACGAGACGTCCGCCTCGTCGTTGTCCCCTATGTGCACAAGCTGATCGGGCTCGATCTGCAGGTCTCGGAGCACTGTCTCCCACAGGTGGTCGCCCTTACCGGTTCGCGCATCGCTCGACGTGTAGATGGACTGGAACTCAATTCCTCTGAGCTGCGGCTGCCCAATTAGTAGCGACCGCAACTGGTCGCCGCTGAAGTATGTGTCCGAGACGATGATGAGCGGAAGCGACTCCTCATTGAGGAGCCCACGCAGATAGCGCGCAAGCCGGAGATCGGCAAATACGTTCTCCGCCTCGACCCTTAGCTCGGTGGCAGCTCCGAGGCCATCGAGGGCGTTGGCGGCGACGGCGGGCTCGAGCACCTCGTGGATCTCCTCGAGCGTGACCTCGTTCGACGCGATCGCCGCACGCTGGCGTCGGCGAGCCTCCTGCTCGGCAAGGACGCGCAGATGCGCATAGCCAGAAGGGGTGATGTGCGAGGCAAGCACGCCGGCCTCGCGCAGCCGTTCGCCGACGAGCAGATGCAGATCTGTCGGCTTGGGTACGCGGCGCCACAAAATCGAATCGAAGCAATCCCAGGAGATTACCCGCGTCGTCGCGCGATGGATCTCCGTGTCGACGACTTGGAACCTTTCGTCGGGGAGATCAGGCAACCGACTCGCTCGCTGGTGACTGCTCGCGGACACGATCCACCTCGACAGACGTCACGGCAGCGTCAATTGGCCTCGTCGTGCTGACGCGCACACCAACTTGTGCGTCGGGGCGTGCATCGTCCGGCCCGATCTCGAAATGAAGATCGGCGCGACCACGAGCGAGATCAGCGCGAGTCAAATGCGTCTCAGCCAGGACTCTGTTGCCCACCATCACGTCGACCCGGGCGACAACCGAGTCATCCGCGTCCTCACCGGCTCGCTGATCAGCGCGGTCTCCCGAGCGGATTCCCACCATCGCGTGATAGCGACCAGGCGGCATCCGCCAATTGGGCCCGGCGACCACAACCCCCGTCAAACCCGCGAGCGTGACGACTTCACCGCCCACCCGCAGTCCTGCGCTGCCACCGGCCATGACCGGCAACCAATCGCTGTGTTCTGACTCGCTACTCACTACCTGGGCGCTGCCCTCGCTTGGTTCGAGGACGATCGCACGCAGCTTTGCCCGAAGTCGCCCCCGCGTGAGGATGCGCAGTTCTAGTCCAAGGAGGAGCGACACGTCGTGAAGGTGGTCCGGAATGGCAATAGCGAGCCCGACCGTCCCGGTGGCGACGTCGGAGAACGTCGATGTGCAAGAGCCCACGGCATAGCCCTGGACGAACGCTTCGACAACAAGAGCCTGATCGAGCGGTGATACCCCCTCGCCGAGTGTTTCGGCGTCGATTTCGAGCGTCACGTTGTAAGGACCTGGGACAAGGGGCGCCCGGGGTCCGTGGCAGATGAATCCGCTCCGCTCCGGCAGTATGTCGACCCCTGTTGGACGCTTCTCCCCGGCCTCGGCGACGACCATCCTGTCGAGGATCTCGATGGCCCAGCTTGGCGTCGGCACTGGCGACGCATGCTCCTCGTGTTCCCTGCTCCGACCGATGCGGCGCCTTGTCGACAGCCAGCCGGCTCTTGATCCTTCGCGCTGCCCGGGTTTGGACAGCGTCCCCGACATCTTTTGAGGAAAGGAGATCCCCGCTCCTGCATATTGCTCGGCGGCCCAGGCCCGGAATGCATCTGCTTCCAAAGGGTTGAAAGGATCAGGCGGATAGGGACCGGCTCCCGAATCGGCGAGAAGGACGCACGCCCGAAAGAGCTCTCGCAGGGTGCTGTACACGGGGGCGCCGTCTGGAAGCATGTCAAACGAGAACGGTGGTTCCTGCGCGTCGGTCAAGCCCTCGGCATAGAGCATTCGTCTGTATTCGCCGCAAAGCTCACCGAACAATGGATCGGCGCATACGCGTACCCGAGGGTTTGGTGTCGCCAACTCATAGCGACCCGCTACTCCTTCGACGCGCGGCTCGAAGCTGGAGAAGTGAAAAGCCCGTAAAGGGACCCCTCCAGCAAGCCAGCGATCCCCCCGTTTCTCCAGCGGTCGCTCATGGAGATTCCAGTAGGCGACGTCAATGCCTGGATCCTTCACGACCCGATGAGGGAACAACGCGGGAACGAAATCGAGCCAGCGCTGCTCGTTGAAGCGCATCTTCTTGGCGTCGAAGATGCATTCCCTCCGAAGACGTTCCATAAGGAACTCCACGAAACCCCCATGCTGGGTTCCCACACCGAACATTCCGGCGTTGAACATCCCCGATCCGAGCAGTGTCGTCTCGTCCGGTTGCATCCCGTCGCGCGGAACGGGCGACAGCACATGTGGAACCAGCACAACACCGTCGTCTCCGTTGCCCGCGAGATTGTTCAGATTTTCGAAGATCATGAAGTCACTATCGATGTACAGCACCATCTCGGCGCCCTTGGACAGAAAATGCTGAAACACCCATGGCTTGATCGTTGCCATGATGTTTCCCCTGAAGAGCAGCGCCATTCGATGGATCTCAGCAGCATCAAGATCGATATCGCTGAGGCGAAGCGCGTGAAACGGCTCCTCCCGATCTTGGACCTTGTGGCCGACATCGTCGATAAGGAGGACCCACAAGCGTTCGCCTGGGTGGTGATGTGCGTAAGTGCGAGCAAGAACGCGCGCGTTGGGTAGGTAGGTCAGCGAAGAGATTGTGTAAGCAATCACCGGCATCGGACATCCCCGAACGGCCTGCCTAGTCGTTCGAACCGGACTCGGCTAGACGACGAAAGAGGCTGGATGGTTACCTGCTGGATGCTTACCTGTGGGCCCAAAGGCCATCGACCCGGCACGTGGGCATGGGGCCACCGCTCCCGCGAGACGATCGTGTAAGCGATCACACCTGCTGTGCCTTTCTCCAGTGCTTGCTAGAAGAATTCGGGAGCCTAGCCGTCTGAACTGGGATCAACGAAGTGAGCCACACGTGCGAGCGGCCTCGGGGATTCCAGACGTTGCCCTGCTCCCACTAGTGTCGCGGGATTCGCACCTATCCACCGTGGCACGAGGAGGTGAGGGCTGAGTGAAGGCCGTGATCTTGGCAGGCGGAAGGGGAACTCGCCTGGAAGAAGAGACCACGCTTCGCCCAAAACCAATGGTCGAAGTGGGTGGACGACCGCTGCTGTGGCACATCTGCAAGATCTATGCGTCGTTTGGGGTGACCGACTTTGTCATCTGCTGCGGATACAAAGGCTACGTCATCAAGGAGTATTTCGCGAACTACTTCCTTCACACATCAGACATAACATTCGACCTGCGTAACAACAGCCTGGACGTCCATCAGACGACAGCGGAACCCTGGCGGATCACCCTCGTCGACACGGGTCTAGAGACTCAGACAGGTGGTCGTCTTAAGCGGATCGGTGAGTATCTCGAAGACGATGAGCCCTTCTGTTGCACTTATGGGGACGGGCTCGCAGATGTCAATGTTTCAGAACTGATCGAGTTCCATCGCAACGCCAATCGCATGGCGACGGTCACCGCCGTCCAACCACCGGGGCGGTTCGGCTCTTTGGACATCGAAGGTGACCGAGTCACGGACTTCTTGGAGAAGCCAAGAGGCGATGGAGGCTGGATCAATGGCGGATTCTTTGTGCTTTCACCAAAGGTGCTCGAAGAGATTGAAGGCGACGAGACGCTCTTCGAACAGGGTCCACTCGGGAATCTCGCTCACTCGGGACAGCTCTCGGTGTTCCGGCATCCAGGCTTCTTCCAACCCGTTGATACGATCAGAGAACTTCATCACCTGGAGGAATTGTGGTCCAGCGGCTCCCCGCCCTGGAAGACCTGGTAGCAGCCCAGAGGCGGCGCTTCACGTCCCCTTCGGGCGCGTTGCGGTGAATCCCCCGGTTTCGCCGACCTTACAGCTTCCCACCGCCTGCACGATTCGCCATTGACCCTCAAGACGCTTCCCATAATCGACCAATTGCAGCGTCTGAGTTCCAATTTCGACAGGGAGGAATCCAGAACTCGTCCGAATCGTCGCAAGCATTACGAAACTTGCTCCCGTTCCGGAAGGGGAGATGCTTCCGCTCAATGTCTCCTCTCCGGGAACGCATCCCGACCACGGAATCACGCCGACCAGCCTCCCACCCACCTTTCTTAGGGTGAACACATTTTCCTGAGGGGGTGGGACTTCATGACGCGCACGCACCCAAGTCCCCGTCCACGATCGTGCACCGTAGGTTGAAGCGCTGGCAGGGACGGAAAGTGCAAAAGCCAAGGTGCACGCAGTTATCTGACAGCCGAGAACGGCCAGGAGGGGCCAGCCCACACGCCAGCCCAGCCCGCCCAGAGGCGAGGTCGATCGTGAGTTTCGGATTCGATGTCTCGGTTGACCCGGTACCTGCAAGATGCCCGAGTCGAGCGCAAGGTCTCCGTTTCGTCGAACGTTGAACTGTCGCGAGTTCCACACGATGGCTCCGAGTATCAAGGCAAGGAGGGCGGGCGTCATGAAGACGTTCGCGGTGGGGCTCAACACCGGATTGCTGGCTCGAAGCGACGCAGGCAAGCCAACAATCGCTGGGTAGGGGACGAGGCTGAGCGCAACGGCAATCACAATCAGTCGGTTCTGAAACAATCCGAGACGATCCGGGGGTGGCTGGTATGAGTTCGCTATGGCCGCGGAGACGAAAGGTACGAAGAGCAAAAGCCAGGCATAACCGATTGTAAAACTTGGAACGAGCAGGAAGACTGCAGCGAGATAGAGCCACTGCACTTCCAAAGTCAGCTTGCTTTGGATCCTCCACAGAACTACGAGTGACGCGACCAAGAAAGCGAGGGAGAAGAGCAAATAGTGGTTCGCGAGAAGCCGCGCAATGGTTGATACGACCGGCACATGGAGTGAGCCGAGAGTGTAAAGAAGCCCATACATTGATGCGTTGAAGTGGAGGAACGGCGCTCGGCTCCAATACTTTAGGCCGTTCCCAGACCCGTAACCCACGCTGTCGTGAAGGATGACGGACCATAGATGCCCCGTAAAGGCCATGCCGTGGACCAAATACAGTGCCGTAGCAAAGTTGACGATTCCAGCAATAAGTATGGACCAGACAGCAAACTTATACTGCTTGCGGAATAGCAGGATGATGACGAAGAGTGCCATGTAAGGCTTAATCGCTATTGCAAGCCCAAGGAGTACGACGCTGCAATACGGTCGACGATCGATATAATAGAACGCCCCGATAGCTAGGGCGTAGAGGAATACCTCCGGTTGGCCTATATCGATCGAGAGAAGACCTGGGACGCTCAATGATGCCGCTACGAAATAGATGAGCGCTACAAACACATTGCGCCGAGCAATTGCAATTGCCGGTAGTATCCAGGCTCCGAGCAGCGCAATCATGTATACGTATCCACCGGCGGGGTAAGGCAGCCACGATACGAGGGCCGGCGGTAGAAGGTAACCGGGGTTGACCGCAGTCGGGTCGACGGAATTGGTGTACGGAGCATGGGTGCGGACCGCGTAATAAAGCTGAAAGAAGTCGCCAAAATAATGTTGGCCAAGCAGTGGTCCGTAGCTGCTGTGGGCTGGCAGCCAGCTGGGCCGATCGCGTGGTACCCAAAACCCGAGGCCATAGAGTTGCCCTGGCTGTTGATGGTACTGAAAGAGAATCCACCAGATAAAGAAGGCCACTAAGAAGGACGCGAGAATCGTTCCCCCGAAGATCATGAGCGACAGATCCCTTGGGTCAACAACTCCGTCGATCGGGGCCGGCTCAGCCCGCGTCGTCCCCTCGTCCGAAGGAAGCTGGTCCAAGGCCGACAGCGATCCCCTCGGAGCCCCCAGTGCGGGAGCGCCCTCGCTCAACCTCGACTCCGGACCTGATGGGCGCACTGACTCGCCAGGATTGGCAATCCCCGCATCAGCATCGGATGATCGTCGGCTGGACCTCTCACGGCTGTGGGGAGGTTCGTGGAGCTCGGAGCACGCCTCACACGCACCAGTCTGATGCATCCGGAGTCGGAACATCGAGATGGTGAGCTGTGGAGGTTCCGGGCATAGACAAGAGCGATTGGGCTTCCTCGAGCAGCCACGGTTCCCCAAAGGCTGGTCCACTACAACGATGTGATTTGCGCCGAACAAAGGCCCGCCACAGGACAAATCGAACGGCGAACCTACCACTGATCACTGGTTCAAGGGGGGCGCGAAGCGTCCGAATTTGGTGTCCGCAGTCGGCGGAAGACCTAGCCTTCTCGGCGAGACGCCAGCCAGTCGTAGGTCTTCCTCAGTGCGACGGCCAAGGACGTTCGTGGATGGAGCCCCAGCTCAATTTGAGCGAGCCTCGTCGACGGCACGTACCAGGGCGGGATCTGATCGGACGGCTCGCCGAGGACCTGAACCTCGAGCCCCTGTGGGCTCAACTCGGCGGTGCGACAAGCCAGCTCCTTGATCGTGATGGGCTCCGGTGAACCCACGTTGTAGGCAGCTCCCGACCGGCCACGTACGAGGAGCGACCAACACCATTCAGGAAGGTCTCCGGTGTAGAGGTAGGAGCGTCGAGCGAGGCCGTCCCCCCGCACGACGATCGGCCGGCCGGCCGCGGCGTCGCCGAGAAAATTGCCCGCTGCGAAATGCGCATCCGTCGGAATTCTGGGACCGACAAATGCGAAAAGTCTGGCCATGACGGCGTCGGCGTCACCGGACTGAGTCGCAACGGCACAGAGGTTCTCGGCCAGTCTCTTGGCATGACCATAAGTCGACGCGGGATCCGTAGGATCGGGCGAGAGCAGGCAGTCTTCAGCAACAGGACCGGTCTGCGGGCCATACACGGCACCGGAACTCAGAAACAGAACACGAGCGCTGTTTCTGGCGGCGACCTCCAGGATCGAGCGCGTTCCATCCACGATCGTCTCCGCCACATGCATCGGCTCAACCTCGAGGCGTCCATGGGCAGCCGATGATGAGGCAGCGCAGTGGACGATGTAGTCAAACGGGCCCACCTCCGGCAGTGACCGGACGTCACCGCGCACGACAGTCACCCGCGGACTGGCCGGGAGATCGAGCCCAGTCGGGTTACGGGTCAGGATGTTCAAGTGAATTCCGAGGTCGAGGCGGTCGGCAGCCACAAATAAGGAGGCCACGAGCCAGCTCCCGAGGAACCCCGTTCCCCCGGTGATCAAGATCTTGGCTCCCGACAGCGCCGAGAGGTCGCCGCGAGCTCGCTCGATACCGTCTACGAGATCGTCGTGGGGGAGATCCCACGGCGTCCATCGCGAGTCAACTCGGCCGGCCGTCGACGCCATCAGCCAACGGTAGAGCCCCCGCACTGAACGTGTTGGGCCCGCCGGCCTGGGACCAGCAAATTCCGAGGTGGCGGGTCTCTCTCGCTGCCGACCGTCACAGCGCGGTAAACCCGCGCAAGAAACATCAGATACCTGGCAGCGCCGCCAGGTCGGCTGCTAGCGTGTCGCTCCTGGCAGGAGGACTGACCACGCGCTGCTTTCCGAGCCCTCTTGGCGATCAGAACCGGACAAGTAAATCGAAATGCCTTAGCCCCATCCACATTTCTGGCAAAGTTGTTGGCATGACACTGGAGTCAATCAACACAGTGTGCAATTTTGGCCGCAAAGTGAGATCCCTTTGATGAATAACAGGGCTGGCAAGAAGATTTCTATCATTACTTGCGCCTATGACGAAGAGGCTTGTATTGACGAACTTGCTCGACGGCTCTTTGCTGTTTTCGATCAGTTGCCACAATATGACTTCGACATAATCGCGATCGATAACGGTTCTACGGACCGCACTCTAGAGAAAATGAAGGCGATCCGGGAGACCGATTCTAGGTTCCGGATTATAGAGCTGGCTAGGAATTTTGGCCTGGACGGCGGATTTACTGCTGGACTGGATAGTGCCGATGCCGATGCTGTCGTTCTTATGGCAGCTGATCTGCAGGATCCTCCCGAGCTCATTCTGGACTTTGTACGGGAGTGGGAAGTCGGCTACTTCAATGTGTACGGCGTTGTAGCTTCCAGACCAACCGGCGGACGTCTGAGGAGCATGAACTCAGCGATCTTCTACTGGCTCATCGCCAGAATGAGTGAGGATCCACTGCCGCCGCATGCTCGAGATTTTAGGCTCCTGGACCGCGAAGTCTACGAAGAAATTCGGATGATTCGTGATCCTCATCCGTTTCACCGAGGACTCGCCGCGTGGACCGGATTTCCTTCGATAGGCGTAGAATTTGAGCAACCGCCCCGGTTCGCGGGCGAAACGAAGGCGTCAACCCGCGGAGTAAGTGAATTTGCAGTTCGCTCGCTCTTCACCCAATCCATGACACCGCTACGAGTCATGCCGCTCCTGGGGGTGATCCTGATTGCAGTTGCTCTCGTTGCTCTGCTGACTTTGACGGTGAATGCACTCGTAAACGGGGTTCCGTTTCCAGGGTTCGGAACCATTCTCGCCGTCATGATCATGATGTTCGGCTGGCTGTTCCTTTTCCTCAGTGTGATCGGCATCTACGTGGGTTTAATCTTCGAGCAGGTGAGAACGAGGCCGAATTATGTCGTTCGTCGGCAATGGGGAATCGCCGGCGACAGATCCGTGGCCGATATCGAGCACGCAGCTTTTGACGCCAGACGCTCTGTTGCAGGTTCGCCTGGGCGCTCATCCGACACGTGGACAGACGTGCCCTCAGGGCAGGGCGTTAACCCGGCATCGCTGGGAATTGTCGCAGCTGATCAACGAGACGCCATCGGCGAAGCCTAAGTACGAATGGCAATCGGCATAGGCCTGGCAGTACTTGCGTCGCTTTGCTTCGCTTCTGGGAACATCATGGAGAAGTGGGCGGTCGACCGAATTCCGCCACTTTCGCATCGACACCTCGGAGAATCATTTCGCTCGCTCGTACGATCGAAATGGTGGCTCGTCGGTGCCGCAATATCGGTGATCGGCCTCCTGATCCAGATTTTGGCCTATTCCAAGGTTGCTATCACGGTGGTCCAAGCCGTTGGAGTCACAGGGATCGTTCTCCTGATTGTGTTTGCCCGACTGAGTCTTGGCGAGCGACTGGGGCGACGAGAAGTACTCGGGCTCAGTTGCGCTGCGCTCTCCTTGGTCCTTGTCTCTGTATCTCTTACGCGAGGTTCCGATTCCGCCGGACTGCAGGGGCGGATGGGAGTCCTCCTACTGGTTTCTGTGCTGACACTTCTTTTCGTTCTTGTCGTCCTCGCCACTCCGGCACTTCGAAGTGACAAGACTGGATTCGTATTTGGGTGTATGGCTGGACTTCTCTACGGTCTGAGCGGAGTTGGCGCAAAAGGATTATCAACGCTGGTGGCTCTTGATGGATGGCCAGCATGGATTCCGCATGCCGTGAAATCGCCATATCTTTATCTGTTCTTGGGGTGTTGGGCCCTCGGTATAGGAGTGTTTCAGATCGGCATTCAGCGTTGCCGTGTCGGGGTAGTTGCATCGCTCAATAGTGTCGTAGCAAGCGCATTCGTGGTCGCGGCTGGCATGGCCATCTTCGAAGAACATCTCCCAGCCGACCCGGTACTCCGAGTACTTCGTCTCGTGGGGTTCGTAGGCATCCTGGTAGGGTCAGCGCTCGTCGGTTGGGGAAACGCTGAAACGAGTCTTCCGGCCGCGGCTGCTGTTCCCGTTCGGGAGGCCGGATGACGCAAAGCATTTTGCGAACCGAGCACCTGACTCCCGTTCGGACGACGAGAGATCGACACGAAGGTTTCCGCCGGCCGTGTGCCCTGCTGAGGAGGAATCTCACTTGACAGACGAGGTGAACGTCTCGCCGTTCATGAGTTCGACGCGTGTCGTCGACTGGATCATGGATGCGCTTGTCCAACGCGGCATCGACCACGTATTCATGGTGGCGGGTGGCGGAGCAATGCATCTCAATGACGCGGCGGGACTACATGGCGGGCTCGACACCATCTGCATGCTGCACGAACAGGCAGCGGCCATTGCCTCGGAAGCATTTACGAAGGTTTCCGGTCGATTGGCGCTGTGCCTGGTCACATCCGGTCCGGGTGGCACCAACGCGATTACCGGCGTCGCAGGGGCGTGGCTCGACTCGACCCCGATGATCGTGATTTCCGGGCAGGTGAAACGCTCTGATTTGGTCGGCGATTCGGGAGTTCGGCAACGCGGAGTACAAGAGCTCCCGCTGTCCACCCTGGTGCAATCGATCACGAAGTACGCCGTCCTGATCGATCAGCCTGAATCTGTTCCATATCACTTGGAACGAGCTCTCTACACGGCTACATCCGGTCGCCCGGGGCCGGTGTGGCTGGAAGTTCCTCTCGACGTGCAGGGGGCCATGATCCAACCAGAACACCTGGAAAGATTCGATCCCCTGCAATTGGGAACTGACGATTCCCTCGACAGCGCGGGACTCGCTACGGCCGCAACAACCGTGGCCGAGATGCTCCGGACGAGCGAGCGGCCCATGCTGTTGGTCGGAGCTGGCGTTCGCTTGTCCGGATGCGAAACTGCCCTTATCGAGTTGGTGGAGAAGCTCAGGATCCCAGTTCTTACGACCTGGCCCGCCATGGGCATCATCGGTGAGGAACACCCGCTCTACGTCGGCAGACCTGGCCCTTTGGCTGCACGGGGACCTAATTTTGCGCTTCAGAATGCCGATCTTCTGCTGTGCCTCGGCACACGACTTGACCTCGTTACGACCGGGTATGACCCGAAGGACTTCGGTCGGCAAGCACGCAAGATCGTCGTTGACATTGACCCGTTCGAACTGGCCAAGCTCGAGGGATCAATCGAAATGCCCATCTGCGCCGATGCTGGTCAGTTCATTGCCGCGTTGTCGCAGAGCGTTCGCCCGCCGGCGACGAAGCCCATCGAATCGTGGCGACAACGATGCGCGAACTGGAGGAAGGCGTATCCAATCGTGACGCCGGAACATGCCGAGCTCGGTGAATTCGTTTCGACATACCACCTCGCCGACGTTGTTTCCGACCTCATTGCCGATGAGGACGTTCTGGCGCCGTGCAGCTCAGGCCTGGCCATCGAGATCTTTCTGCTGGCGCTTCGTTTGCGCACAGGCCATCGGGCAACTTTCACAACCGCGCTGGGTGCAATGGGATACGGAGTTCCCTCAGCGATCGGCGCGTGCCTCGGATCCGGAAAGCGACGCACCATCTGCATTGATGGCGATGGAGGGTTGCAAATCAACGTTCAGGAGTTGGAGACGATTCGACGCCTCGATCTCCCGATCAAGTTGCTTGTTCTGTCGAACGATGGGTATGCGTCAATCCGTGCATCGCAGAAGCGTTGGTTCGGGCGAGTCGTCGGCGCGGATGCCTCAAGCGGTCTCACCATTCCGCCGCTTCAGAAACTGGCACTCGCCTACGACCTTCCCTACGTTCTCATCAACGGGCACGAAGAATTGGAACCACAGCTGAAGGAAGTGTTCAGCGCAGATGGGCCAGTTCTCTGTGAAATACCCTCTCCCCCGGACGAACCGCGTGAACCAGTTCAAGTGAGCGAAGCGCTTCCTGATGGCGGAATGCGGTCACGCGCCATTGAGGATTTGGCTCCCTTGCTCGACCGGGAAGAGCTCGCGGAAAACTTGCGCGGCGATCCGCTCGTCGTTCGGACCGATGATCCTCACGCGAGAATTCCAAGTTAGGACACTGAGGGCTGCCTGATGCCAAACCTTGATCTGAGTGCGAAACCCCGGGACCTCCTCGAGGAGCTCTTGGAGGAATCCCCGGCGGCGGCGCGAAAGCGCGAGCAGGCGACATTTGAGAAGGCTGCTGGCGATCGGGACCAGAGGATCGTTCTGTTCGGTGCCGGTGGACTCGGCCGTCGAACACTTGCTGGACTTCGCTCAGCTGGACTCGAGCCACTGGCCTTCAGCGACAACCGGCCGGAACTGTGGGGAACGGACCTTGACGGACTCACGGTGCTCCCACCAGAAGAGGCTGCAGCTGCCTTTGGGTCGAACGCCGCATTCGTTGTCACGATTTGGGGGGCCGGCAGCACGCATCGGCTCGCCCACTCCCAACGTCAACTTCAACAACTGGGTTGTGACATGGTCCTGCCGCCGGCATGGCTCTACTGGAGATACCCGGAACAGTTACTGCCGTTTTACGCATTGGACCTCCCGTCCCGGCTCCTAGAGGATGCACAGCCCATCCGGCAGTGTTTTGACCTCTGGTCCGACGAGGCATCAAGGCGGGAGTTCGCGGCTCAGGTCTTGTGGCGATTGAGCGGCGACCCCAGCTGCCTCGGTCATCCTGATCCTGGCGAACAGTATCTGGTGGCGGACGTTGCCAAGGAACAAAGGGAAGAGGTCGTGCTCGATTGTGGCGCGTACGACGGCGACACTCTTCGGGCATGGCTCTCCGTTCGAGGGCCCACTTTCAGTACATACTTTGCGATGGAGCCCGATCCGCTCAGCCGACAGAGACTGGAAACTTCTCTCACGGAGCTAGACCCCGCTGTCGCGAAACGTGTTCGCGTGCTGCCCTACTCCGTGTCGAACTATACGGGCACCGCGACATTCAGTGCCTCGGGTTCACTCTCGTCAGCTATGGACGATGGAGCCGGCATCAGCGTGCAGTGCATTCGCCTCGACGACTTGGAACCCGAGTTCGAAGGTGACGTCCCGACGTTCTTGAAAATGGATGTCGAGGGTGCCGAACTCGATGCATTGACGGGCGGTCAATCCTGGCTTCGGCGAACGCATCCGATGATTGCGATCGCGACCTATCATCGCCAGGATCATCTGTGGAGGGTTCCGCTGGCCGTGAACGATCTCTGGTCTCAATACGGTTTCTACCTCCGGCCTCACAATGAAGAGGGCTGGGACCTGATTCTTTACGCTGTACCTCCGAATAGAAGCCTCCTCGGCTAGTTCGAGGGTGGATTCACAGCTGCGGTGCGGGTGACATGCTGAGGTTTCAAACGGTGCCGGAATGGCGTAAGTGGCGAACTCGGCGTGAGGGGCTTCTACGAGGGCGATTCGTATCACCGTTTTCTCCCGCCGCCCTTGGTATCTACTCGGATGATCCGTGGGTTCCCGATGCGAGCCATCTGGTCGTATGTCTGGAGAATCTTTCTCCGACACAAGTTGCGTCGCTTCTTCGGCCCGAGGCAGTTCTCCGGTCCCGCAATGCTGCCGTCGCCGTTATTGCACCTCTCTCGTTTGTGGATGGCCTTGCGCACATCGGGTTGACGTTGCGAGAGCGATTGACAACTCCCGGCGTCTGGAGTCACCCAAAACCGAAGCTGATCCTGGCGACGTCTCATTGCTCAACCTCGGGACAGTTCGCATGGGAGCTATCCATCAAGTCTGGGGTTCCCTTTGTCATTGTGCAGCACGGCGTCGTCACACCGTTCGCCCCTCCCCTTCCAGAAGGGTGCCATCTCTTTGCATGGACCCCAGAGGATGCCGAGTTCTGGGTTTCGGGCCGGACCGACGTGATGACGACCGTTGTCGGCAGCCAAATCATTTGGGACGCGGGCGTTTCACAGTGCAAGGTTTCACAGTGCAAGAAAGGGGAGCCAGAGGGTCCGATCTGCTTTCTTGGTCAATTGCACGGACCGGAGCTCTCGCGATCGACGACCATTCGAACCGTTGCGGCCTTGGCTCGAGCAGGTCCTGTCGTCTACCGACCCCATCCCGGCGAGACTGATCTCGTCAGCAGATTGATTCATCGCAGGTGGCAACATCAGGGCATCCCTATCGAACCGCCGACAAGCAGGCTCGGCGAGAAGAGTGCCGCCGTAGCCGGAATCTTTTCGACGGGAATCCTCGAAGCAGCCGCGTCGGGGCGTGCCGCATTCGGCTTCTGCGCCCGCCCCCCCTCATGGCTTCCAGAATTCTGGGATCGTTACAAGATCAAACAGTTCGGCACCGATGAATCCACGCGCGTCGAAATCCCTGCACGGGAACCCGCGTCCGTCATTTCAGAGACAGCGGAAGTTCTCGCATGATCGTTTCGAGTGGGACAACGTATTTGGCCGTGGTCCCGGCCCGGGGAGGTTCGAAACGCGTTCCGAGAAAGAACATTCGCGAAACAGCGGGTCGGCCCCTGCTGTCGTGGACCATCGATCACGTACGTCGTTGCGCGACTCCGATGCGGCTGCTTGTGAGCACCGACGATCCCGAAATCCGAGAGGTCGCTCTTCATGAGGGCGCCGAGGTACCCGAACTACGACCGGCTCACCTCGCGTCCGATGACTCCCCAACGGAGCCAGTCCTTCTGCGGGCGCTCGAAACTGTCTCCGACGACAGCGCCATTGAGCACATCATCTTGCTCCCCCCAACCTCACCGATACGCGAGCAGGGATCGATCGACGCCGCCGTCGAGCTGTACCAAATTTCGGGTGCCGATTCGCTCGTCAGTGTCACTGAGGAGAGTCCCCTGCAATGGCGGGGAAGTCCGGAGTCGCCGCTACCTCTGTACGACATCACGGCTCGTCCTCGACAACAGTCGATAGCACCGGAGTTACGCCGATTTCGAGAGAACGGAAGCATCGTTATCACCTCGACCAAGGAGTTGGGGCGAAATGGCAATCGGCTCAGTGGTCGGATCGTCATGTACATCATGGCTGCTCACGAGGGCATCGACGTGGATACCGAGTATGATTTCTGGATGGCTGACCAGTGGTTGCGCCGGCAATGTTGATCGAGCGTGACGTTACCCATTACACGGTCCTTGCTGATGATGCGATTGAGCATGCTCTGCGCCAAATCACCCACAACGGAAGGCGAACCGTTTTCTGCGTTGAGCAGAACGGCGTCCTGGCCGGGGTGGTTACCGATGGCGACTTTCGTCGATGGCTTTTAGCGAACCCGGGAGAATCACTTTCGAGTCGTGCCATAGAGGTTGCGAACCAGACGTTCGTATCCGCTCGCTTCGGAACCAGTACCCAAGAGATCGAGGTCCTTTTTAGTTCGGGCGTCCAACTCGTTCCCCTCCTGGATGAGCTCGGCCGTCTTGTCGCGGTCGCTCGACCTCGAACTCATGAAATGTGGATCGAACATCGAAAGGTGGACTCGAGTTCTCCTGTATTTCTTGTTGCCGAGATTGGGATAAACCACAACGGAAGTCTCGATACGACCAAGAGGCTGATCGAGGTCGCCGCGAGAGCCGGCGCTGATTGTGCGAAGTTCCAGATGCGAGACATGGACTCCCTGTACCGCAATGCAGGCGCGACTGGGGATCACAGAGAGGACCTCGGCCCTCAATACACGTTGGATCTCCTTGACCGATTTTCGTTGACAGTTGACGAGATGTTCGAGGCATTCGATGAATGCCGGAGATCCGGACTCATTCCGTTGTGTACGCCCTGGGACCTCGCCAGCGCTCGTCTTCTTGAGGACTACGGCATCGGCGCTTTCAAGGTCGCATCTGCTGATCTCACGAATCATGAATTACTTTCGTATCTGGCTCAGACGGGACGACCCATCATCATGTCGACAGGGATGTCCTCGGAGTCGGAGATCGCTGAGAGCGTGCTGCTCCTCCGCTCGTCAGGAGCACCCTTTGCGCTGCTTCATTGCAACTCGACGTATCCCGCGCCCTTTAAGGACATAAACCTCCGCTATATGGATCGTCTCGCTGAAATTGGAGACTGCCTGGTGGGATATTCCGGCCATGAGCGCGGTCACCATGTCGCCGTCGCGGCGGTGGCTCGAGGAGCGTCGATCATCGAAAAGCACATAACCCTGGATCGCCGACTTGAAGGAAATGATCACAAAGTGAGCCTTCAGCCCGACGAACTCATTGACATGGTTCGCGAGATACGCAATATCGAAGAGGCGCTCGGGACAAACGCTTCACGGACAATTAGCCAGGGTGAGATGATGAATCGAGTCAACCTCGCCAAGAGCCTGGTCGCTCGAGCTCCGATTACAGCAGGCGAGCAGATTACAGAGGATCGCATCGAGGTACGCAGTCCGGGCCGCGGGTTGCAGCCAAATAGGCTTCATGATCTGGTCGGCCGCATCTCGGCAAGAGATATGGCTCCCGGTGACTTCTTTTTCGAGAGCGACCTCCGCGACGCACCGGTAGCGGCCCGCAGCTACAGATTTAGGAGGCGTTGGGGACTGCCAGTCCGGTATCACGACTTCTCAAAACTTGCCTCACTTTCTAACCCGGACTTCCTTGAATTCCACATGAGCTATCGGGATCTCGAGGTTGACGTCGCCGAAATGGTTCCGACTCATCTGCCACTCGGTCTTGTCGTTCATAGCCCCGACCTCTTTCCGGGGGACCACATCCTCAACCTTGCCAGTGAGGACGAGTCCTATCGAGAACGATCTGTCCAGGAGCTCCAGCGAGTCATCGCGGTGACCCGAGAACTTGGATCACACTTTGACACGAACGGTCCGATCCTCCTCGTTGCGAGCCTTGGCGGTTTCTCGTCAGAGGCTCCAATTCCAGCCCGCGAGCTGCCACGACTCTACGAGCGCGTGGCAGATGCGCTTGGCCAACTCGATGAAGAAGGCGTGGAAGTGATTCCACAAACGCTTCCACCATTTCCTTGGTATCTCGGTGGGCAGCTGTACTGCAACCTGTTCGTTGATCCTGCAGACACATTCAATTTTTCCCAGATGTATGACCGGCGCTTATGTCTCGACATTGCGCACACGAAACTTGCCTGTAATCATCTCCATGCGTCCTTTTTTGATGCCGTGGAGACGCTGGCTCCGGTCTCGGCACATCTCCACATCGTCGACGCTTCCGGTATCGACGGCGAGGGGTTTCAGATCGACGAAGGCGAAGTCGATTTTCGAGTACTTGCCGAGCAGGTCGATCGCCTCGCTCCTGACGCCGCCTTCATTCCCGAAATCTGGCAGGGACACCAGAACCTCGGAGAGGGATTCTGGATTGCCTTGGATCGCCTTGAGAAGTATCTCTGAGGGGTCAGGTGGATGAGCTCGGGGTAGCCAAGGCGCGAGAGTTCGACCTTTCGGGTCAAGTGATACTTGTCACCGGAGCGTCAGGACAGATTGGTTCAGAGGTCGCAGACGCGTACGTGAGCTATGGCGCCACTGTTGTGTTGAGCGATCTTGATGAGCCAACGCTCATGCGAGAGCGAGCTCAAGGGCTGGCTGATCGACACAAGGGATCGACCGTTCTGGGACTACAGCTTGATGTCACATCTCAAAGATCCGTCAATGCAGCGTTTGAGTCAATTGCAACGGAATTCGGCCGACTCGATGTCCTGGTGAACAACGCAGCGATCGACGCGAAGTTCGACGCAAATCAGGCCCAATTGGAGCCGGCGAGGTTCGAGAACTATCCCCTCAGACTTTGGGAGCAATCAGTAGAGGTGAATCTAACTGGACTGCTCCGCGTGACCCAGCAGGCCGTTCGTCAGATGCTGGCACAGGGCGGAGGAAACATTATCAACGTCGGATCGTCATATGGACTTGTCTCGCCCAATCAGTCCCTTTACGACTTTGGGTCAGATGAAGAACAGCCGTACAAACCCGTCGACTACGTCGGAACGAAATCGTCGATTCCAAATCTCACGCGGTACATAGCGACTCTCTATGGTGCCCAGAACATCCGATGTAATTGCATCGCACCGCACGGCGTTGACAACAACCACCCTGAACAGTTTCGCTCGAACTTTGTCGCGCTTTCACCCATGCGACGACTCTGCGGCGTTGAAGAGCTTCGCGGCCCTTTCGTTTTTCTGGCTTCCAGGGCCTCGAGCTACATGACCGGATCCACTCTTGTGGTCGATGGTGGATGGACTGCGTGGTAGCGCCGACTCGATAGTCGGCTTCGGTCGCGTGGACCGAGATAATTCTTGGATCTACTCTTGTCCGTCAAGATGTTGCGGCAAGCCACTTCTCATTGACTCTCGTACCGCCACCGCGATGCGCAGGGTATCGATCGCATGGGCGAGATCAACCTGAACTGGAGTGTTGTGCTGAACCGCGTCAAGAAAGTGTCGCATCTCTTCGAGAAACAGCCAGGACCGAGTAAGCCACGAATAGTCTTCCTCCATCCGCATTTCACCTCGGGCATCCGTCCATGCAAGTGACGGAGCAAGCAAATCAATCTCGATGGTTCCATCTTCACCAACGACACGACATCGCCGCCGCGGCAGACGCTGGAGATAGTCAAGGTGAACGTGCACACTGAGCGGACGCTCGTTCTTCCCATAACCCAGGACTGCATCGACATTGTCCTCGACATCGATTTCCAGGCTTCCAGTTCGACCGCCAACCCCATAGACCGTCCGCGGCAGTCCAAACAGCCAGTGAAGATAATCGAGCTCATGTATCTGCGTCAGGATGACGCCCCCACCTAGATCACTCCGCGCCGCGTAGGACTTTCGGTAGTCTTCCGATGGGTGATACGAAGGTAGGTACTCTGCTTGTTCTGCGTGGACGGAAATAAGCTGACCCAAAGCGCCGTCATTCAACCGTGTTTTGAGGTCGATCAGGGCGGGATGACATCGAAATTGAAGGCCGACTGCAACGGTCGCATTGCGTTCTTCTACAAGCGCAGCGAACTCAGCGACTCCGGTCAAGTCATGCGAGATTGGCTTCTCGATGAATACGGACGCGCCTGCTCGCACCGCCGCAGAGGCCGTCGCCAAGTGCAGGCTGGTCGGGTTGGCGACAATCACAATCTCGGGTCGAGCAGCCAATGCTTCATCGAGATCGTAGAAGACTCCTCCGTCGCACTCGACGGCAGGGTCGTTCGCGACTTGGGATCCCTCGCTATTCGTCGCGGCATCTGGCCGGCGAGACCTGTAGGCCGAGAGCACGAGGTCCCCCTCCAGGAGGGTTCGGAGATTCCGGGCATGACGTTGGCCGATCGAACCCAGACCGACAACCAGAACGCGTCGTTGCATCTATCGGCGAGCTGCGTCCGGCACAGGGCTAGAGGATTCCAACTCTTGCGAGCGGCCTTCCAGCGTGTCCCTTGAACTCGGTTTGAGGATGGATCCGGATTATCGACACCGTGAGCCAACTGTAGGCTACTGGCTCGTTCCATCTTTGCCGTAGCCGGATACCCCGACAAAACCAGCCCTCCCCATCATGACGACGGATCGCGAAATATCTCACATGAGCCCACCCGTCCGCACGGTGGAAACTCGCTTCGACAGCTTGACCGGAATGCGTGCTTTTGCAGCCCTCGCTGTCGCAATACACCATTCGATCGCATTTTGGCCGGAGTTTTACGTCGTCGAGATCATCGGCAAGTGGGGGTACCTCGGCGTCGACTTCTTTTTCTGCCTGTCTGGGTTCGTGATGCAGTGGGCTTGGACCCGAGGCACGACTGCACGGAGGTTCCTCAGCCGGCGCTTTGCTCGGATCTATCCCCTTCTCGTGGTGACTCTCCTTGCATCCCTTGTGGCGTGGTGGACCATCCAGAATCCACTTGCTGGTTATGCGGGCCCGCCCCGATCCGTCCTGTTCAACCTGCTCGCCATCCAGTCTTGGTTCTTCAACGACTCGACAATTCGGCAATCTTGGAATGGTGTTACTTGGAGTCTCGCCTGCGAATTCTTCTTCTACGCATGTTCGCCCTTCATCCTGTCGAGATTCGCCAAACTCAAGCCGAAGAGCTGCTTCTTGTTAATTGGTGCTCTCTACCTCGGGCAGTGCATCGCACAAGCATTAACAGCGCCAGGCGGCAGCGCAACCGTCCAGAACTTCTTCTACTTCTTCCCAGTAGCACGTCTGCCCGAGTTCCTGATGGGAGCGCTGGCCTGCCAAATGTTCATTTCGGGGTACCGGACCAAGATTCGCAGTCCGCTTGTTTCCTTTGCACTGCTGGTGATCGTTCCACTTGGAGTGTATGCGCACGTCGTTTCACCCGCGTATCAATATCTTTCCGTCAGTTCACTCATAGTATTGCCGGGTTTTGTAGTCACGATTATTGTGGCTGCAAGTCGTGACTCGAGTACTCGACATTCTCGGAGGCCTCGGTTCCTCGCGTCCCGCCACATGGTCTGGTTGGGAAATGTTTCCTACTCCTACTACGTATTTCATGCGCTCGTACTGGGGGCAATTGGCTTTGCCCTGATTGATTGGGGCTTCCCACCCAAAACGGAATTGATGGGCACTCTCTGGCTCGTTGTCTTCCTACTTTCGAGTCTTCTCGTTGCGTGGGTCGCCTGGCGCCTCATCGAGCGGCCAGCCCAACGATCCATAATGTCGGTGATCTGCAGCCCAAAGAAGCCGAAACCAGTTGGAATCGAGATAGCGACGTCACCGCCCCCCTCAGTCGAGACGTGACGCACTCGAGTAACCCCGGATCACTCATTATGATGGCCTGATTGTGCCGCTTCCTACTGGCGAATTCTCCGATCCCATGTCCGACTCCCAGGGATGGACTGAGCGTGGTTCCTCCGAAGCCTCGGGTTCCGCTGGGCGAGAGATTGACGGATCTGGAGTCGGAGTCGATCTCGAAAAGGGCCTCGGCGGTCAGTCGGACCTCGATGAGGGCCCCGAGACCTCCGGCCCTCTAGAACCGTCGATCGCTTCTCTGCGTGCTGAGATCCTCGAAAAGGTTGCCCAGTACGCTCGGCGTCGCTGGGTCCCCCAAAAGTACGTGCCGGGAAAGACGCCAGCACCTTACGCAGGACGCGTGTTCGACGAGGAGGAGGTTGTCAGCCTCGTCGACGCCAGCCTCGACTTCTGGCTTACCAGCGGGCGATTCTGCCGTCAGCTCGAGAAAGAATTGGCGAATTACGTTGGAGTGACCGAATGCCGACTCGTCAACTCCGGGTCGTCCGCCAATCTCCTCGCTTTCTCTACGCTGACTTCCCCACGCCTGGGGGATCGCCGAATTCGCCCGGGAGATGAAGTCATAACTGTCGCGGCAGGATTTCCGACGACCGTTGCGCCAGCTGTTCAACGTGGGGTGATCCCAGTCTTTCTCGACGTGAACCAGGCAACTGACAATATCGACACGTCAATGCTCGAAGCTGCCTTGAGCTCGCGCACGCGAGCGGTGATGGTGGCACACACTCTCGGGAACCCGTTCGATATCGATGCGGTCCTGGATTTTTGCGACGCCAATGACCTTTGGCTCATAGAGGACAACTGTGACGGGATGGGGTCCGAATATACGAGCCGTCGCGGGGGACGCACGGAGACACGCCGGACTGGAAGCTTTGGGCATCTGGCCACCAGCAGCTTCTACCCGGCACATCAAATGACGACAGGCGAGGGGGGCGCGGTCTATACAAGCGATGAAGAGCTGGCGACAATCGCTGAGTCGTTCCGCGACTGGGGACGAGATTGCTACTGCCAGCCAGGCCGGTCGAACACGTGCGGGAAGCGCTTTGGTTGGTGCTTGGGAACGCTCCCGGAGGGTTACGACCACAAATATACGTATTCCCATTTCGGCTACAACCTGAAGATGACCGACATGCAGGCCGCCGTCGGTGTCAGCCAATTGAAGAAGCTGCCCGGCTTCGTTGCTGCTCGTCGCTCAAACTTCGACGCGTTCTACCGGCGGCTCTCCCGCTTCGAGGAAATCCTCCGATTGCCAGAAGCGACATCACGCGCAACGCCGAGTTGGTTCGGATTTCTCATCGTCGTCCAACCGGGTTCGGGGGTGACGAGGGACGGTCTTGTCGAGGCCTTGGAGAAGGCCAGGGTTCAGACACGGATGCTCTTTGCGGGCAACTTGGTCCGACAGCCATGCTTCGACGAAATGCGTGAGTCCGGCAGTGGGTTTCGCGTCGTCGGCGATTTGAATAATACCGACCGGCTCATGAACGACGGATTCTGGTTTGGTGTCTATCCGGGCATGACGGAAGCCCACATCGACCACATCTGCAATACAATTGAGAAGCATCTGGCCGAGCACGGCATCGTCTGACCTGGACACGCCGCAACCGACCAACATGAGCGATACTCATTATGAAGTCCCCGTTGGTCAATGAGGTGCTGGTGAATCGCGCAGTCGCCGACAATTCATTCGAACGCTGGGGGCCCTTGCAAGGGCGCTCGGTTCTCGTGACCGGCCACACAGGGTTCAAGGGCTCTTGGTTGACGCTGTGGCTGGACCGCCTGGGGGCCCGCGTCGCGGGCTACGCGCTGGACCCGCCGACCTCTCCCAACCACTTCGACGCCGCGCGGGTAGCCGAAGTCCTGACCGCCGACGTGCGGGGTGACATCCGCAATCCCGAAATGATGGGGAAGGCCATCCAGGAATGCGCTCCGGATGTCATCTTTCACCTTGCAGCCCAACCGATCGTCAGGGAGAGTCTGCGCGCCGCACGGGAGACGTTCGACGTCAACGTGATGGGAACAGCCAGCGTGCTCGATGCCGTCGTCGCGAACGGCCATCCTTGTGTCGTCGTGGTCGTGACCAGCGACAAGTGCTACCGCAACGACGGCCAAGTCTGGGGCTTCCGCGAGATCGATCCTCTCGGTGGACACGATCCTTATAGCGCCAGCAAAGCGGGTGCCGAGCTGGTGGTCGACTCTTATCGGTCTTCCTTCTTCCCGGTGGACCGCATCGCTGATCACGGTGTGAGCTTGGTCACTGTCCGGGCGGGCAACGTGATCGGGGGTGGCGACTGGGCCGTCGACCGTATCGTCCCAGATGCCGTGCGGGCGCTGTCCGCAGGCGAGGATCTCGTCGTCAGGAATCCTGGGTCGACCCGGCCCTGGCAGCACGTGCTCGAACCGCTCTCGGGCTACGTGACCCTCGCCGCTCGCCTGCTGGGCGGCACGGACGCCGCCGAGTGGGCGGGGGCATGGAACTTCGGTCCCCTCACGACGGAGGAGGCCAGTGTGGCCGAACTGGCCACCCGGTTGGTCTCGGCATGGGGTTCGGGGCGCTGGGTGCCAGCCGGCGAGGCGCGGGGCCAGGAGGTCGAGGCGAAAGCGTTACGCCTCGCTATCGACAAGGCGGTGACCCGTTTGGGCTGGGCACCACGTTGGGCATTTCATGAAACCGTGGCCCGGACGGTCGAGTGGTATCGGTCCTACTACCGAGACCCGTCCGGCTCTCTCCGGCAGCAGTCGCTCGACGACATCGCAGCGTACGAACGGCCAGCAGGCTGATCGGCAGGCCGGCTCCGGGTCACCCGGACGGTTCGGGTATCGTACTGCCCGTGTGTTCTCCCTGTTCAGAGGCTGTTTGATCGTGTCCCGACCATGACCGACTTCCCACCGGAACGCGGACAGGGCCAATCACCTCAGAACGAGCAGGACCTCTTGGCGCGCTTGCGCGCCGCGGAAGCCGACGTCGAGCTCCTCGAGAGTGCCGTCAAGAGTCAAGAGAGCCTGGCCGACCGCCTGAGTGCAGCCTTGGAGGCCGCCAGCCAGGCCCACGGCCGCTCGGCCGTCCCCACTCCTCCGGGCGGTGTTGCCCTGGCGCGGACGCTCGCGCAACGAGCGAAGGGACGCCTGCAGCGAGAGCTCGGCCGCTCGGTGCCGATGCAGACAGCAGAAGCACCAGGTCGGCAATGGGAAGCGGAGCACGCGCTCAGTGACATCCGGTACCAGCGATGGATCGACCTCTACGACACCTTGGGTCCCGACGTCACGGCCGCGATCACCGCTCGAGTCGAGGCGCTCCCGCATCGGCCGCTCATCTCAATCGTGTTCCCGGTCTACAACGCACCCGAAGGGTATCTGCGACAGGCCATCGACTCGGTGCGCGGACAACTCTACGAGAACTGGGAGCTCTGCATCTCCGACGACTGCTCCACGCAGCCCCATGTGGCCAAGATCCTCGAGGAGTACGTCGCACTCGACGAGCGAATCCGCCTGGTTCGGAGAACCGAGAACGGTCACATCTCGGTCTCGTCGAATTCGGCGCTTGCCCTGGCAAACGGACAGTGGATCTGCCTCATGGATCACGACGACCTGCTGACCGAACATGCGCTCGCCCTCGCGGCAATCGTGCTGGCCGGATCACCTGAGGCCGGACTGCTCTACAGCGATGAGGACCACGTCTCCGATGACAGCGGAAGAGCTAACCCCTATTTCAAGCCCGATTTTGATCCCCTTCTCATCCTTGGCCAGAACTACTTCTCTCATCTCTGCATGATCAGGGCCGACCTCGTGCGCCAGGTCGGCGGCTTCCGCAAGGGCGTCGAAGGCAGCCAGGATTGGGACCTCGTGCTCCGCGTGCTGGAGCAGATACGTCCCTCGCAAGTGGTCCATCTCCCCCACGTGTTGTATCACTGGCGATCGCATCCCGAGTCCACGGCATCGTCGCTGGGCGCGAAGCCCTATGTGGTAGAGGCATCACGCCGCGTCGTACAGGAGCACCTCGATCGCATCGGCGTCCACGCGACCGCAATGACTATCCGAGGGAGCAGCTTCAACAGGATCAAGTGGGCTCCGCCATCGAATCCGCCCAGCGTGAGCATCATCATCCTGCCTCGCACGGGCCGGCGCTTCTGTCGCACCATCGACAGCATCCGGACACGCTCGACCTATCCCGATTTCGAGATCGTCGTGCTCGATGACGGGGCTTTCCGGCCTCCTATGCGGCAGTACCTGCGCGACAACTCGGAGTGGCTCACCATCATCGAGGACAAGGCGGACATCAGCGACTCCGCACAACGCAATGTTGCTGCGGCATCGGCAACGGGTAGCGTCTTGTGTTTTGTACACGACGACGTCGAAGTACTCACCGATTCGTGGCTGGAGGAGATGGTCGGAATCCTCTCGTATCCCGGCATCGGCGCCGTCGGGGCAGAGCTCCTCTATCCGGATCTCACCATCCAGCACGCCGGCATTGTCGTCGGAATCGGCGGGACGGTGGGTAATCCCCACCGAAGTCACTTTGACAGCATCTCTCCGGGTTACTTTGGCCGCTTGATGCTGGCGCAGTGCCCGTCCGCAGTCAGCTGGGCCTGCATGGCGGTACGTCGCGACGCGTTCGATGCGGTCGGCGGATTCAACGAGGAGCACTTCACCGGCATGTTCGGCGACGTCGACTTCTGCCTGCGGCTCAACCAGGCGGGATGGCGCACGGGGTGGACGCCCCACGCCGAGCTGATCCACTTCGAGAGGCCAGAGGACTCACGCCTGGACGGCGAGAACTCCGTTCGGTTCGATCGCGACATCCGGATGCTGCACTCGACCTGGGGCCAGTGGGTGGAGAACGACCCGGCCTACAACCCCAACCTCTCGTTGGCCCACGAGTCGTTCCCACTTGGTTGGCCTCCGCGGAGATCCATCCCCTGACCTTCCTGTATGGGATCGCGTCGGCTCGCTCCAGCCAGTCCGGTGGCTCTCAGGACGACGCAATGCTCGGCACGAGAAATATCCACAGCGCGATCAGGAACCCGCTCGAAAGCACCAGCGTCACGAAAAGCGGACGCACGGTTGAAAACAGTTTCAACACCGCGACGACGCTGAACAGCGCGACCATGGGAAGCGTCGGATAGATGTAGCGAGCCACCATGGACCCGGATTCCCACTGCTGTCCGATATCGATGTACCAGCACAGCAGGATGTTGCACACAAACGGGAGGATCAGGATCCACAATCCGGTGGAGAGGAGCCGACGGCCCAGGGCCACCGCGAGCACGATCGCCCCTGGAACGAGCAGAACCTGGAGCAGCGTGGCCAAGTAGCTGTAGAAGGTATGGCCGATGAGTCGGTTGCCCCACTCCTGGGCCATCAGTGGTTGAAAGAGATTGCGCACCGTCAGCCCGGGGAGCGAACCGATGGTGTCGCGCACATTGTGCGGGTTGACGATCGCCAACTGCTCTCGCTTGGCTATGGCACTGGCCGTGGCGGCGTGATACTTCACCTCGTTGAAGACGACCCAGGGAAGAACGACAATGCCAGCGAGAAAAGCTCCGCCGACCGCAGGCAAGACGGTGTCCGCCGTTCGACGGCGCCAGACCATCATGCCGGCGACTGCCACGTACAGCGGTACCAAATCGGCTAGATACAAATCGGTCAGGACGCCGCACCCGACCAGGAGACCACAGACGAGGAGTCGCAAGGAAGACTGACGTCGCCAGGCGATCCAGAGCTCGGTCACCGTGAGGATGGCCAGTGGAACGGCCAGATTCACGTCGGAGATCGTGACCATTCTCACGATCACGCCGGGCAGCAGAAACACCAGGAGGCCACCGGAGAGACCGAGGAGCCAGCGACGCTGCAGAACGTGGCGGCTGAGACGAGCCATCAGCGCGATGGCGGCCATCAAAAGCAGAAGACCGAAGTACCTGAGCAGGATGGCCTTCGTATGGTAATTGCTGCTCAACAGCGAGACCGGTGCGGCCACGTAGTAGTAGAGCGGGGGCTGAAAGGCCTCGTAGGAGAGCCCCCCCAGCCCGAATTTGCGTGGGTTGATGGTGGTGTGCCGGGGGTAGACACCTTGCCCGATCGCCAGCTCCTGCTCCGTGGCCAGCGTCTTGCCGAGGACCGGGTACGAGCCGTGCGCGGCGACATAGACGACGTTGTCGAAGTGGGCACCCTCGTCGACAGCCGACCACAAGGGATAGCGCTGAATCGTGATGACCCCGAACGTCACGACCGCCACGACCTGGAGCACCACCAACACGGCGGGAGCCAGCGGTGCGATCTTCGACAGGGAGAGCCACGCATCTTGCACCCCGGTGGCGCGGAGATGGCGAGGCTGAGTCACGACGTGAATGCCGCTGGTGCTCTCCTCCACTTCAGTCAGCTCTTCCACGGGCGACCAGACATTAGCGAACATGATGTGTCAGAGAGTGGTTGCTCGGGCGGGATCGGAGTCGTCATTTTGAGTGCGTACGGCGCCCAGCCAGGCCCAGAGAAGACCGTCTCTCTGTGTGTGGAGCAGCGAGTCAGGCCCGGATCGACAACACCAGTCCGTCGAGCAGGTCGTCCTCCGAGACGAGGCAGCCGGGCAGATCGAATCTCTGCAACGCTTCGCCCAGGACGAGGGCGCCTCCGAAAAGAACATCTTGGCGGCCCTCAGGAATGGCGGCTCGCCTCGAGCGCTCGACAACCGTTTCCTTCCCGAGCACATCGCACCACCGCTCCACCGCGTCGCGCGTCAGGAACGAGTGATGGATCCGAGCACGGTCATAGTGCTCGAGGCCCAGCTCCAGGGAGGCGAGCGTCGATACCGTGCCCGCCAGGCCGACAAGCGTGGCGTCTGGTCCCAGGGTGCCGACCTCCGGGATCGTCTCGACGGCCCGGTCGAGCTGCAGGCTGATGGCGGCTCTGGCGCGGGAGATCTCCTCGGGACGGGGCGGATCGCTGCGGAGGAAGCGCTCGGTCAGTCGGACGCATCCGATGTCCATGGATATCGAGCGGATCTCACTGTCGGGTTTCAGCACCAACTCGGTTGAGCCACCTCCGATATCGATGACCGCCACCATCCCGTCCTCCGGCGGGAGGTCGGCCGTCGCGCCCTCGTAAGAAAGTCGACCCTCTTCCTCGCCAGGCAGAAGCTCGGCCTCCACCCCGACGACCTCCGCCGCGGACAGGAGAAAGAGGTCACCGTTCGATGCGTCTCGGACAGCCGATGTCGCCACCATGCGAGCGCGCGCCACGTGCTCGGCATCCATGATGGATCGGAATTCCCGGAGGGCGGCGAGGGTTCGCTCAATCGCATCCGTACGCAAATGCCGCGACGTGTCAACGCCTTGGCCCAACCTGGTGATCCGCATCTGTCGTGAAGCCACTGACCCCGCCGCATCGACGACGAGCAGCCGGGTGGAATTCGTCCCGCAATCGATCGCCGCCACGGCGCCGGGGTCGCTCACGGCATGGGAGTATCACACAACCGGCGAAGCCGTCCTCTTACGTCTCCCTCGACAGTTCCAGGCGTTGCGCCACCCACGCCCCGACGGGGTCATCCCCGCCGGCCAACCACCAGGCCAGGTGGGCATGGAGGCACTTGACCCCTCGGCGCGTGCCGCCCACTCCCCCGCTCGGGCGCGGCCCGGTCCAGCCGTCGGGTATAAGGGCGTCGCGTTCAGCGGCATAGCGGCGGTGGGTGTCGGCGAGGACCGTCTCGTCCACCCGCGCCGCGGCCTCCCGCACGCCGCCCGCCGCCTCCAGCCGGCCCACGAGGACCCGCAGCTCGGGATCGACCAGCCAGTACCGCGTCGGCATGGGGGTCCCGTCCCGCAGGAACGGCTCGTTGGCGATGACCACGGGGCGACCCCCGTCACCGCGCACCACGACCGTGAAAGCGCCCCCAGGGTCGCGGCCGAGGAGCAGGGCCACCGCCGCCACGTCGGCATCAGCACCCGGCTGCGCCGCCCGGGCGTCCCCCTCGGGCGTCAACGCCAGAATTCGAGGGCGTGCACCATGCGCGAGATGAATCCCCCCGATGACGTCGACGTGGAGGCCGGCGGCGTGCCGTCCGCGTGCGAGTGCGACGCGGCGGGCGTCGCGCCCGGCTCCGTGGTCGTCGTGGTGGTGACGCCGCCCGGTGGGAGCTCAGGTGTCGCCGATGGAGTCACCGGGCCGATCGACCCGGGGTCACCGGCGTAGGGAGTGCCGGAGGCCGTGGCACCCGAGGGAGGCAGGACCTCGTAGGCCTGCTGGCCGGGGCTCACCAGCTGGTACTGCTCACGGGCGATGCGCCCGATTTCGCCAGCATCGCTCAGGTTCTTGTTCTCCTGGGCCAGAGCGGAGTCCTGCGCATGCAACGCGTTGAGCTCCGCCTGGGTGCCGTGGAGGTTGGAGCGTTGGCTCAGGAGCGAGCCGGCGGGGAACCAGGCGAAGAGCACGATGGCGGAGACGACGACCGCCCCGACGAAAGCCAGACGGGCTCGCCCCAGTGCCCCTTTCGCGGCGGCCGGCTTGGCGGCTCGGGGCCGGCGGGACCACTTCCGGCTAGCCCGCACCATGACCGGACCCTCCCACGCCCGACAGCGCCGCCAGCCCTGGGAAGGCGGCGGACTCCCCCAGGTCCTCTTCAATCCGAAGGAGCTGGTTGTACTTGGCCACACGGTCCGAACGGGCCGGCGCGCCTGTCTTTATCTGTCCCGCATTGACCGCCACCGCCAGGTCGGCGATCGTGGTGTCCTCGGTCTCCCCGGAACGGTGCGAGATCACGGTGGCGTAAGAAGCTCCGTTGGCCAACGCCACGGTGTCGAGCGTCTCGGTCAGGGTGCCGATCTGGTTGAGCTTGACCAGAATGGCGTTCGCCACCCCTTCACGGATGCCCCGCTCCAGGATCTCTGCGTTGGTGACGAAGATGTCGTCGCCGACCAGCTGTACCCGATGACCCAGGGCTTTGGTACAGGCCGCCCAGCCGTCCCAGTCCTCTTCGGCCATGCCGTCCTCAATCGAGACGATGGGGTAGCGGTCGACGAGCTCGACCCAGTAGTCGACCAGCTCCGCCGGGCTGAGGGATCGGCCCTCCCCCGCCAGCACGTAGGCGCCGTCGTCCCACAGCTCGCTCGTGGCGGGGTCGAGCGCGAGCGCGATCTCCTCGCCGGGTACCCGTCCGGCCCGCTCAATCGCCTCGAGCAGCAACTTCACCGCGTCCTCGTTCTGCGGGAGGTCGGGTGCGAACCCGCCCTCGTCGCCCACCGCGGTCGACATGCCCCGCTCGGCCAGCATCGTGCGCAAGGCGTGGTACGTCTCGGTGCCCCAGCGCAACGCTTCGCTGAACGAGGCCGCGCCGACGGGCATCACCATGAATTCCTGGAAGTCGATGGAGTTGTTGGCGTGGGCGCCGCCGTTCAACACGTTCAGCATCGGCACCGGAAGCGCGTGGGCGTTGGCGCCTCCGATGCAGCGGTACAGCGGGATCTCGAGGTCGTCCGCCACGGCCTTGGCGCTGGCCAACGAGACGGCCAGCATCGCGTTGGCTCCGAGCCGCCCCTTGTCGGGCGTGCCGTCGAGGTCGATCATGGTGTGGTCGACTGCTCGCTGATCGAGGGCGTCGAGCCCGCAGACGGCGTCGGCGATCTCGCCGTTGACGTGGGCCACCGCCCGCAGCACGCCCTTGCCCCAGAAGCGGTCGCCCTCGTCGCGCAGCTCCACCGCTTCGCGGATGCCCGTGGAGGCGCCGGAGGGTGCGATGGCACGGCCTCGTGCACCGGAATCGAGCAGCACCTCCGCTTCGACGGTCGGGTTACCGCGGGAGTCGAGAACCTCGCGCCCGATCACGTGCTCAATGGTGCTCACGACATCTCTCCTTGGGTGTCTCCCCTGGTGGGACACCGGGGCACAACGTTAGCGGTTGCCCACCTGGTCTTCGGGGACGCCCTCCGCCTGAAGGATGTCCGCGCGCAACGACAGCGCACGGTCGCGCAGCGCCTGTTCCGCGTCGACGCCGAGCCGCTGGGCCAGGTTGGCCACGGCGAAGAGCAGCTCGCCCAACGCAGCCTGGACCTGCCCACCGTCACCGGCCAGCGGGTCGTCGGCCTGCGCATCGGTTCCCTCCGCACGTCGGGTCAAGGCGGCGAGCGTCATCGCCGCCTGCCCGGTGGGCGCGTCGTCCGGCTCCAGACCGACGGCGCGTGCCTTGCGCGCCAGCTTGGTCGTCAACATCAGCGCGGGGAGACCCGCCGGGATGCCCTCGGTGACGCTGCGGCGGCCCTTCTCGGTCTTCTTGATCGCCTCCCAATTCGTGACGACCTCTTCGGCCGTCTCGGCGTCGACGTCGCCGAACACATGGGGGTGCCGGTGCACGAGCTTGTCGTGCACGCCGCGCGCCACGTCGGCCAGGTCGAACTGCCCGGCCTCGTCCGCCAGGCGGGCGTGGAAGACGATCTGGAAGAGCAGGTCGCCCAGCTCCTCCCGCAGGTGCGCGTAGGCATCGGTCTCGGCCGCACCCTCGGAGAGCCCGGCCAGCGCGTCCAGGACCTCGTAGCTCTCCTCAATCAGGTGGGGCATGAGTGACGCGTGAGTCTGGGCCGAATCCCACGGACAGCGTGCGCGCAGCGTGTCCATGAGGGCGACCAGCCGGGCAACCTCGTCGCCGGCGGACTGGCTGTCGGCGGAAACGAAGCCGGGGACGTACAAGGAGGTCAGGTGGTCGGGTTCCACCGTGCGGTCGAGCTCCCACCAGTCGACCGCGGCCACCACCTCGTCCTCCAGCCCGAGATGGTGCAGCAGCACCGGCCGTGGCAGCTCGAGGCCGTCGTCGTCGGGCACGGCCAGCTTCACCTCGGAGAGCAGGTGGCGGGACCAGCATTGGGCCACCAGGAACGGGCCGCTCTCACGTGCGACGACGGGCCCGAACGCACTGGCGTCGACCAGACGCACCCCCTCGGCCAGCGGGTCGATGCCGAGCGCCACCCAGGCCAGGTCCAAGAAGGAGAGGGCCGGGAGGGCCGTCACCTCCACCCGGCCATCGGCGCGCAGCAGGTCGACCGTGCGCTCGGCCACCAGCGGCGAGCCGGGCACGGCGTAGACCACGGCCTCGGGCGCCGCCTCGACCGCGGCGGCCACCAGCGCCTCCACTATCCCTGCGTAGACCTCGTCGAAGGTGGCCGCCGCCTCGTAGAGGTGGTCAAAGGCGGGGACACCCTCGAACTGCGCGGCCGCCGGATGGCGCGCCGTGCGGAGGTAGGCCCGCCCCGGAGCCGCCGTCATCAGGGCGGACACGTTGTCGCCCACGAGGTCGGTCCCGGCCGGCCCGAGGCCCACCACCGTGACGTGGGGGCGGCGCTGCACATTCAGCCGCTGGATGGAATGGACGAAGACGAGGCAGAACCCGACACCGAAGCAGGTGCCACGCGGCCCACGTTGGCCGTGGCGTTGAGCACGTCCGTCGGCTCGGGCGAGAACGGCGTCAGCACCGACGCGCTCACGGGCACCCACACCCCGTACTGCGGGTTCACGCTCACCGCGGACCGCCGCTCAGCGGCGGCGAGCGCCTTCTGCGTCGCCGTGGAACCCGCCTGCTGCACGGCGCTCGCCACGACGGCCTTCGCCTTGCCGTAGGGCGTCGGCGTGCGCGAGGTGATCTGGAGCAGCAGGTACGTCCCGTTGTCGTCAATCGGTGACGAGACGGCGCCGGTGGCGAGGCTCTTGAGGTTGGCGGCTGGCGGCAACTTGGTCTCCAGGTCGGCCAGGATGTCGCAGCCCTGCGGCCCGCCGCCGCTGCTGCTGGTGCTCGACGCCACCGTGGCGAACGGGGTCCCGAAGGCGACCTGCGCCGCGGCAGCTTGCGCCGCGCTCTGGCTGGAGAAGACGGCCGCCGTGAGGCAGGCCGTGTCGAACTGCGCGCCGTGCGCCACGTAGTAGCCCTGCAGTTCCTGGTCGCTCGAGCCGACTCCCGCCAGGGTCTCCTCCAGTGCGGCAGCCGTGGCCCCGAACTGCACCTGCTCGTTCACGAACGAGGCGGGCAACGTGCTCAGGACCTGCTGCCCGGTCACCGCCTGGCCGGTGAGGCTGCACCCGTAGCGCACGTCCCGGCCCTGCTGGGTCTGGAGGATCTCGGACATGACGCTCGAGATCTCCTGGGTCAGGCTGGAACGGGCGGTCGCCAGGCCGGCCTGGGTCACACTGACGTGGCGCTCGCGCGCCGCTTGCAGCAGGAGCTGGTGGCCGATCTCGGTCTCGAGGTAGCTGGCCACGAAGGCGGTCGTGGCGGTCGGGTGGTCCCCGGCGTACTGGCCCGTGCCGGCGCCGACGACGGGCGGCAGCTGCTGGCTCCCGTTGGACGACAGGTACGCCTCGGAGTTGAGGTAGCACTGGTAGTACTCGCTGCCGGCGATCGCGTTCACGTCCGAGTTGAGGTCGTGCTGGCTGATGGTGGCGCCGTTGACGGTCGCCGCGTTCGACGGCACCGAGAAGGCCGCCCAGGCGAGGCCACCGGCCAGGACGATGAGGAGGACGAGGAGTCGCTTCACGCGCCGCGCACTCTACAAGGTGTCCCCGCCGGGGCTCACATCGGCCAGCGGGATCAGCTCTTCGATCAGGCCCCGCACGGTGTCGGGCGCGGAATCCCCGTTGGTGATCGGAACAAGCAGCTGGGCCTGGTCCTCTCGGTACGTCGCCCCCGGGACCAGGCGCCGGAGCCGCACCTGCGCGCTCGCCGGCAGCGACACCGGGGAGACCCGCACTGTCGGCGGGCGCCCGCCCGCCGCGCGCACCGAGCTCATGGCGACTTCGCGGATGCCGCGCGCCAACGCACTGGCCCGCAGCCGAGCAAGGGCGAGAAGACCGACCGCCGCGACCGGGAGGGGGCCGTAGCGGTCCGCCCACTCGGTGCCGATGTCGTCCACGTCGGCCATGGAGGTGGCCGAGGCCAGGCGGCGGTAAGCCTCCAGGCGGGCGTCTTCGGCCGCCACGTAGTCCTTGGGCAGATGGGCGTCGCCCGGCACGTCGATGGCGATGGTGGACTGGGTCGGCCGGGGCTCGCCCCGGGCCTCCGCCACCGCCTCGGCCACCAGCTGCACGTACAGGTCGTAGCCGACCGCGGCGATGTGCCCTGACTGGTCCGAGCCGAGGAGGTTGCCCGCCCCCCGGATCTCCAGGTCGCGCATGGCGATCTTGAACCCCGAACCCAGCTCGGTGTGTTCGCCGATCGTCCGCAGGCGCTCGTAGGCCTGTTCGGAGAGGACCCGGTCCGCCGGGTGGAACAGGTAGGCGTACGCCCGTTGGCCGCTCCGGCCCACGCGGCCCCGGATCTGGTGCAGCTGGCCCAGACCGAGTAGGTCGGCCCGGTCCACAATCAGCGTGTTGACCGAGGGCATGTCGATGCCCGACTCAATAATGGTCGTGCAGACCAGCACGTCGTAGCGCCGCTCCCAGAAGTCGAGCACCACCGTCTCGAGGCTCCCCTCGTCCATCTGTCCGTGTGCCACCGCCACCCTGGCTTCGGGCACCATGGCGCGGATGTCGCGCGCCACCCGGTCGATGTCCGACACGCGGTTGTGGACGTAGAAGGCCTGCCCCTCGCGCAGCATCTCGCGCCGCAGCGCTTCGCTGATCGCCGACGGGTCGTGCTCGCCGACGTACGTCAGGATCGGCCTCCGGTCGGCGGGCGGGGTGTTGACCATGGAGAGGTCGCGGATGCCGGTCAGGGCCATCTCCAACGTGCGCGGGATCGGGCTCGCGGTCAGCGTGAGCACGTCAACGCCCTCGGCCATGCGCTTGACCGCCTCCTTGTGCGTGACCCCGAAGCGCTGCTCCTCGTCGACCACCAAAATCCCGAGGTCCTTGAATTGCACGTCCTGGGCCAGCAGGCGGTGGGTGCCGACGACCACGTCGACGCTCCCGTCGGCCAGGCCCTGCACGACCTTGCGCTGTTCCGCCGGTGACAGGAAGCGGCTGAGCATCTCCACCCTGACCGGGTACGGCGCGAAGCGGTCGGCGAAGGTCTGCGCGTGCTGGCTGGCCAGCAGCGTGGTCGGGGCCAGGATGGCGGCCTGCGTCCCCTCCTGCACGGCTTTGAAGGCAGCCCGGATCGCGACCTCGGTCTTGCCGAAGCCCACGTCGCCGCACACCAGGCGATCCATCGGCCGCGGCTGCTCCATGTCGGCCTTCACGTCGGCGATCGCCTTGAGTTGGTCCTCGGTCTCGACGAAGCCGAACGATCCCTCCATCTCCGTCTGCCACGGCGTGTCGGGGCCGAACGCCCTGCCCTCGACGGCCAGGCGGCGGCGGTACAGCTCGACCAGCTCCGCGGCCACCTCGCTGGCGGCGGCGCGAGCCTTGGCCCGGGTCTTCTGCCAGTCGGTGCCGCCCATCTTCGAGAGGGTGGGGGATTCGCCGCCGCTGTAGGCGGTGATCGCCTCGATCTGCTCGACCGGGAGGTAGAGGCGGTCCGAGCCCCGGTACTGCAGGATCAGGTAGTCGCGGGTGGTCCCGCCCATGGTCCGCGTCGTCACGCCCTCGAAGCGCGCCACGCCGTGCTGGCGGTGGACGACGAAGCTCCCGGCCTCGAGATCGTCGAAGAAGCCGTCGGCCGCCCGCGCCCGCGGGCGCGCCCGGCGGTGCGGGACACGCCGGCCGGTGACGTCGGTCTCGGAGAGCACGGCGACCTTGGCCTCCGGCAGGATGAACCCGCTGGTGATCGGGGCTGCCACAACGCAGACCCCCGCAGTGCCGGGTGCCGCGGCGACCACGGGCGCGTGCACGCCCTCGGCCGCCAGGGCAGCAGAGAGACGTCCCGCCCCCGACACCGTGGCCGCGCACAACGTGACCGCGTACCCCTGACCCACCAGTCCCGTCACGCCGGCGGCCAGTCGGGCCGGGTCCCCCGCCACCGAATCGAAGCGGCGCACCGTGAGCGCCGCCGTGTCCGGTCCCTCCGGGACTGGCGGCAGGGCGGTGACGCCGGCCGCGCTCTCGCTGAGCAGGCGCTCGAAGGGCACGTGTAGGCGCGGGAAGCTCTCCTCCTTTCCCTCCTTCGCCCCCCAGGTGGCCGCAAGCGTCTCGGCCAGCGCGGCCTCCTCGTCGAGCAGCTGGACACCGCGATCGCGGATGCGACGCGGCTCGACCAGTACGACCTGCGCCCCGGCCGGCAGCAGGTCGGGCAGGACCCGCGCCGTGTCGTCGAGGAAGGGAAGCCATGACTCCATGCCGTCGAACTGGGCGCCCTCCGCCAGGTTTTCCCATACCGCCGCGCCCCAAGGCCGGCGCGTCACCAGTGCGGCGGCGGCGGCGGCCAGCGCCGGGGTGACGACGAGCTCGCGGCAGCCGTAGAGCGCGACGGCGCGCAGGTCGTGGGACGACCGTTGGTCGGCGATGGAGAACGCGGTCAGGCGGTCGACCTCGTCACCCCACAGGTCGATGCGGACCGGCACATCGGCCGTGGAGGGAAAGACGTCGACGATGCCGCCCCGCACCGCGAACTCCCCACGGTGCTCCACCTGGTGCTCGCGCCGGTAGCCCATGGCCACCAGCTCGGGCAGGAGCTCCGCCACATCGATCTGCTGGCCCGGCCGTATGACGATGGGGGCTGTGCCTCCCAGCGGGCCCAGCCGCTGCAGGATGGCCCGGACCGGGGCGACGATGACCCGCGGCGGGGGCGGAAGTACCGGATCGGGCGTCCCGATCAGCGCGTGGAGCACCGCCAGGCGGCGACCCATCGTCTCGGTCTCGGGGCTCACCCGCTCGAACGGAAGGGTCTCCCACGCCGGCAGGACCGTGACGGGGCCCGCCAGCGCTCCGACGACCGGGTCCAGCTCACCGGGCCCTTCACCCTCGGGCGCAATCAGGCAGGACAGGTCGTCACCCAGGCGGTCGGCATCGAGGCCGGTCGCGGTGACCACCAGGAGCGGCCTGCGCTCCGTGAACGCGGCCAGTGCCGCCGCGACCACCGCCTGCGCCGCTTCGGGGACGGCCACCGTGCCGTCGGCCGCGCCGATCAACACGGCCAGCACGGGGTCGCTGCGCAACAGGCGCGGAATGGCAGCCAGGCTGCCGGCCGTGTCCGGTGGGCCAACGGCCACCACTGGGGTCGAGGGGATCGTCGTCATTGATCAGGTGGCAGCGAATGGCACCATGCCATGGCGGCGTCCATCCCGTCAGCGGCAATGCGCTCGACGGCGTCGGCTGCAATCTGCACCGACGTCGCCAGCAGCTCACGGACCGCCTTGGGAGGCCGGCGCAACACGTGCGATGCGCCCTGGGCCGCACTGGGAGGCTTGCCTACCCCGATGCGCACGCGCTGGAAATCCGGGGAGTGGAGGTGCGACTGCACCGAGCGGAGCCCGTTGTGCCCGGCCAGGCCACCGCCCGCCTTCAGGCGCACGGTGCCGGGTGGGAGGTCGAGCTCGTCATGGACGATCACAATGGAGCTCGGCTCGTCGATCCCGAAACGCGTGCTCAGCGAACGGACCGACGACCCTGAGTCGTTCATGTACGTGGTCGGGATGGCCAGGGCGACCCGCTTCCCCGCCAGGGTCACCACCGCGGCGAGCGCCTGGACGCCTTTCTCGGCGCGCAAGGAGGCGCCGTGGCGCTCGGCCAGCAGCTCGACCGTGTCGGACCCCGCATTGTGCAGGCTCCCGGCGAATTCGGCTCCGGGGTTGCCCAGCCCGACGACGAGCAGGTCCGCCGGTGTCCCCCGGTGCTCCGACCGGGCAAAAGGGCGGCGCAGGGCCTAGCTCTCTTCGCTGCCCGCCTCGGCCGACGCGTCTCCACCCGACTCGGCACCGGCAGAGACCTCGGCACCCTCTTCGCCTTCGCCTTCGCCCGCCTCCTCGTCGGTGACGACACGCGGTGGCTGCCCGATGGCGACCGCAGTCTCGGGGTCGATGTCGGTCGTGACGCCGTCCGGCAGCACAAGGTCGGACACGCGCACCTGCCCACCAATGATGAGCTCGCTGATGTCGGCCTCAATGGCGGACGGGATGGCTGTCGGCAGGGCGTTGATGGCGAGCGTGAACATCTGCTGATCGACCAGGCCGTCGCCGTGGTGCACCTCGAGCGCCTCGCCCACGAGGATGATCGGCACGTCGGCACTGATGACCTCGTCACGGCGGACGATGATGAAGTCCACGTGGGTCACCGTCTGGGCGACAGGGTGGCGTTGCATTTCGCGGGCGAGCGCGAGATACGTGCCCGACCCGGTGTCGAGGGACAGGAGCTGGTTGGCCCCGGCCTCGCTGTTGAGGGCGACGCGGAGCTCGCGGGCCACGATGGCGACCGGCAGCGGGTCGGTCCCGTGGCCGTAGATGACGCCCGGGATCTTGCCTTCACGCCGCAGGCGGCGCACGGCGCGCGAGCCCGTGGGGCGCCCGATTTCAGCGGCGAGTACGACTTCGGCCATTGCGGATCTCCTCAGGTGGCGAGAGCGGTGGTCGCGGACGGCGCGAGGCCTCCGGCGAACGGCCTATCAGCGTAGCCGCACCACAGCGGGGCGGACCACCGGCCCGCCTCGGCCCCTAGACCAGGTTGTCCCCGCCGAAGAGCTCCGAGACGGAGGTGTCCTCGAAGACGGCGTCAATGGCATCGGCGATGATCTTGGCCACCGACAGGACCTCGAGCTTGTCGAAGATCCGGTCCTCGGCCACCGGCAGCGTGTCGGTGACGACGACCCGGGAGATGGGCGCCGCCTTCAGCCGGTCCACGGCGGGGTCGGACAGGATGGCGTGCGTGGCCATGACCGAGATCTCCGAGGCACCGGCGTCGTTCAACAGCTCGGCGGCGGCGCAGATGGTCCCGGCCGTGTCGATCATGTCGTCGATCAGGACGCAGTGCCGGCCCTCGACGTCACCGACCACGTGACGGGCCTTGACTTCGTTGTAGGTCCCGCGCGGCCTGGTCTTGTGGATCAGGGCCAGGTCGAAGCCGAGATGTTGGCTGTAGCGCTCGGCCACCTTCACTCGACCGGCGTCGGGCGCCACCACGACCACATCGCCGCCGAAGTTCTCGCGCATGTACGCCTCGAGGACCGGCGTCGCGACCAGGTGGTCGAACGGCGTGTCGAAGAAGCCCTGGATCTGCCCGGAGTGCAGGTCGACGCTGATGACCCGGTCGGCCCCCGCCGCCGAGAGCATGTCGGCCACCAACTTGGCCGTGATGGGCTCACGACCGGTGGACTTCCGGTCCTGGCGCGAATAGCCGTAGTAGGGACAGACCGCGGTGATGCGCTTGGCCGAGGCGCGCTTGGCGGCGTCGATCATGATCAGGTGCTCCATCAGCGAGTCGTTCACCGGGCTGGCGTGCGTCTGCACAATGAAGACGTCGCAACCGCGGATGGAGATGTCGTACTTGCAGTAGATCTCCCCGTTGGCGAACTCGCGCAGGTTCGCCTCACCCAGTTCGACGCCGAGATGCGCGGCGATGTCGCGGCCAGGATGGGGTGCGCACGTCCGGAAACCAACTCGAGGCGTCGCCGCGGGATCAACTCCACACCACCAACGCTACTGCGCCGGCGCGCCTGGCGTCTGCGAGCCGTTCGGCCCGTTCGAGTCGTTGGCGCCAGGCACGTGACACCTTGCATTCCCCCCGGGGCCGACCAGAACTCTAAACAGAACGACGTATAGTTTTGCAGAGCATCCGGCGGACCCGGACCCGGACCCGGACCCGGACTCGGATGCCGGCCCGCACGCCCCCCGCACGCCACGCCGCAGACAGACGCCGCCCACGCCGACCGACAGGCCCGGCCAGACCCTCAGCCCTGCGGCCCCGCCACGACCGAGTGCGGCCTCAGCTCCGTCCCCGGCGCCACCTCGGCCCCGGGCTCGAGCACGCTGTAGGGGCCCACGCGCGCCCCGGCGCCGATGGAGGCCAGGGTGCAGACGCTGGCCGCCACCACCGCGCCGTCGCCGACGGTGGTGTCGGTGAGCACGCTGTTGGGCCCGATCTCGGCTCCGGCACCGACCACGCAGTTGCCGCGCAGGATCACGCCGGGCAACAGGGAGACGTCGGCCTCCAGGTGGACCTCGGCGTCGACGTAGGTCCGTTCGGGGTCCCACATGGTGACGCCGCGGCGCATCCAGCGCTCGTTGATGCGGTCGCGCAGCTCGGCCTCGGCCACGGCCAGCTGGGCCCGGTCGTTCACCCCCGCCGCTTCCATGGAGTCGGGCAGCACCAGTGAGCGCACGGCGTACCCCGCGCTGCTCAGGACGCCGACGGCATCGGTCAGGTAGTACTCGCCCTGGGCGTTGGCCGGGCTGAGCCGGCGCAGCGTCGGGGCCAGAATGCTGCGACGGAAGCAGTAGATGGAGGTGTTGACCTCGTCGATGGCCTTCTCCTCCTCGGTGGCGTCGGCCTCCTCGACGACTCGAACGACGTGCCCGTCCTTGCTGTGGACGACCCGGCCGTACCCGAGCGGGTTCTCGACCACGGCCGTCAGGAGGGTGGCGCCGGCGTCCTCGGCCCGGTGGGCCCGGACCAGCGCGGCCAGCGTCTGCGGGCGCAGGAGCGGTGTGTCGCCGGGGAGGACGACCACGTCCTCCACCTCGTCGTCATCGTCCTCGGGCAACCCCGTGAGCCCGACGGCCAGCGCGTCGCCGGTACCGGTGCGGGTCAGCTGCTCGACGAACTCGATCTCCATGGCCGGCGGCGCGTGCTGCACCAGGGTCTTGGTGACCCACTCGCCCCGGTGGCCCACGACGACGACGACCCGCCGCACGTCCACCTCGGCCATGGCGTCGAGCACGTGCAGAATCATCGGCCGCCCACACAGCAGGTGCAGGGGCTTGGGGCGCTCGGACCGCATGCGGGTCCCCTCCCCCGCGGCCAGGACGACGGCGGAAAGACGGCGCTCGGGCATCGCGCATTCTTAGCCCGCCGGACTGCTCAGCGTGCGTATGGGACACTCGTGGGCGTGCCGGAACGCGAGCCCTACGACGAGTTCGGGCTCTTCCACGAGAACGCCGCCGAGTACGGCCTGCCCTACGACGGGCCACCGACGGTGCGGCGGGTCGACGTGGAGGTCTCGCCCGGGCGGGCCGTCTCCAGCCTGGTCTGGGGCACCGGTTCCCCCGAGCTGGTGCTGGTCCACGGGGGGGCGCAGAACGCCCACACCTGGGACACGGTGGCGCTGGCCCTGGGGCGGCCGCTGCTGGCCGTCGACCTCCCGGGGCACGGCCATTCCGACGGTGGCCCCGACGGCTCCATCTCGGCCCGCAGCAACGGCCGCGACCTGGCGACCGTGATTGCCGAGCTCGCCCCCGAGGCGCGCGGTGTCGTGGGCATGTCGCTCGGCGGCCTGTCGTCCATCGCGCTGGCCGCCCACGCCCCCGAGCTCGTCCGTGCCCTCGTCCTCGTCGACATCACGCCGGGGGTCAACGCCGAGAAGGCGGCGCCCGTGACCAACTTCGTGAACGGCCCGGCGAGCTTCGACAGCTTCGACGAACTGCTGGCCCGCACCATTGAGCACAACCCCGGCCGTTCGGAGTCCTCGTTGCGCCGGGGCATCCTGCACAACGCCGTCCAGCGCGAGGACGGCAGTTGGGTCTGGCGCTACGCCCGCTTCCGCAGCGACGCCGACAGCGCTGACCGCATCGCTGAGTTCGCCGACTGGTGGGACGCCATTTCCGCCCTCACCATTCCCCTGCTCCTCGTGCGGGGCCTGGCCTGGTCCGTGGTCGACGACGACGACGTGGCCGAGCTCCTGCGGCGCCAGCCCACGGCCACCGTCATCGGTGTCGAGGGGGCGGGCCACAGCATCCAGGGCGACCGGCCGCTCGAGCTCGCCGCCATTCTGGCCGACTTCCTCTTCCCGGACGGCTGATGGACAAGAAGGTCTGGTTCTCGCGCCGCGCCATCACGCTCCACATCGTCATCCTGATTGTGGTGCCGGCCTTCCTGGCGCTCTGCCTCTGGCAGGTCAGCCGGGCGCTCGGCGGCAACAGCCTCAGTTGGGCCTACGTGTTCGAGTGGCCCCTCTTCGCGGCGTATGCCGTCTACATGTGGTGGCGCTTCGTCCACGAGGCGGCCCAGGACGAGTCGCCGCCCGCCGCCGCCGACACCGATCCCGGCGGGCCGACCGCGACCGCCGCCGCAACCAGCGCGCCGCCGCCGGAGACGCCCGAAGAGAAGAAGGAGGACGCCGACCTCGCGGCCTACAACGACTACCTGGCCCAATTGGCCGAGCAGGACAAGGCCACCGGTCGCTGAGCAGTGCTCCGGGGGGAGGGCTCGAACCTCCAACATCCGGCTCCAAAGGCCGACGTTCTGCCGATTGAACTACCCCGGACCGTGGCGGGCGCCGCCTAGAGGTTAGACATCTCAAAGGTCGGTGCCCGGCCGAGACGCGGCGATAGGTTCTGTGGTCGTGCGCATCCTGGTGGTGGACGACGACCCTGCAGTCCGCCGGTCGATCGACCGTGCTCTGCGTCTGGAGGGCTACGACGTGGTGACCGTCCCCTCGGGGGGTGAGGCGCTCGAGGCCTTGGCCCAAGCCCCGCCCGACGCGCTGATCCTCGACCTCGGCCTGCCCGATCTCGATGGGCTCACGGTGTGCCGGCGCATGCGCAGCGCCGGCGACGACACGCCGGTGCTGATGCTCACCGCGCGCGACGCCGTCGACGACCGGGTGCAGGGGCTCGATGCAGGTGCCGACGACTACCTGGTCAAGCCCTACGCGCTGGCCGAGCTGCTGGCCCGGCTGCGCGCCCTGCTGCGCCGCCGCTTCGAGGGTGAGGGGGGCCTGGTGCGGGTGGGTGACCTGACGCTGGACCTCTCCACGCGCGAAGGTCAACGCGGTGAGCGCACCTTCACGCTGACCCGCATCGAATTCGACCTCCTCGAAATGTTCCTCCGCCACCCCCGCCAGGTCCTCACCCGCGAAGTGCTGCTGAACCGGGTGTGGGGCTTCGACTTCGACTCGGGCACCAACTCGCTGGCTGTCTACGTCGGCTACCTGCGCCGCAAGCTGGAGGAGGGCGGCGAGCCGCGCTGCATCCAGACGGTGCGCGGTGTGGGGTACGTCCTGCGGGACTCGTGACCTTCCGCACCCGCCTCGTGCTGGCGACGACCGTCGCCGCCGTGGTCGCGGTGCTCGCCGCTTCGCTCGGCTCCTTCCTGGTGGCTCGTCACACCCTGCTGAACGCGGCGGACAGCTCGCTCACCACCGCGGCACAGAAGGTGGTGGCCGGCCAGGAGATCGGCTCCACCACGGCCACGTTGGGACAGGTGATCGACACCACGGGCGCCGTCGTCTCGGGAGGCGGCCTCCCGGTGACCGGCCAGGTGCGGCTGGTCGCCGTCAACCTGGCGCCCGCGTTCTTCACCACCGTGATTGTGGACGGGAACGAGATGCGCGAGTACGTCGAGCATCTCCCCGCGGGCACGACGGTGCAGTCGGGCATCCTCGAGTCCGGCGGTGCGCTGCAGATCGCCACGCTCCTGAACGTCGACTCGGAGTTGAAGAAGCTCGCCGCGTTGCTGGGGGCGGTGGCCTTCGTCGGGGTGCTGCTCGCCATCGCTCTGGGCTGGCTCGTAGCCCGCACCGCGCTGGTCCCGCTCAACTCACTCACCGACACGGTCGAGGACCTGGCCGAGACGACCGATGTGACGCGGCGGCTCTCGCCGGGCCGCCCCGACGAGCTGGGGCGCCTCCGCCGCACCTTCAACCGCCTGCTCGAGGCACTGGAGTCGTCCCGGCGGGCCCAGAGCCAGCTGGTGCTCGACGCCTCGCACGAGCTCCGCACCCCGCTCACCAGCCTGCGCACCAACCTCGAGGTGATCCGCCGCGTCGAGGAGCTGAGCGCCGAGGACCGCTCCGTGCTGGTGGACGACGTCCTCGTCCAGCTCCAAGAGCTCACCGACATCGTGGGTGACCTGGCCGAGCTGGCCCGGGGTGACCGGGGGCCGGCGGCCCGGGAGGCCCTCCGGCTCGACCTTCTGGTCCAGGACGAGGTCGCCGTGCAGAACACCCATGGACGCTCCAAGGACGTGCACTTCGAACTCGATGCGATGCCCTGCTGGGTCGTGGCCAGCGACGACGGCCTGCGCCGGGCCGTGGGCAACCTGCTCGACAACGCCCGCAAGTGGAGCCCACCCGGCGAACCGGTCTCGGTCGAGTGCAGCGAGGGCACGGTCGTGGTGCGCGACCACGGCCCCGGCATTGCCGAGGCGGACCTGCCGCACATCTTCGACCGCTTCTACCGCTCACCGGCTGCCCGGGGCCTGCCGGGGTCCGGCCTGGGCCTGGCCATCGTCGCCCAGGTCGTCAGGGCCGAAGGCGGGACCATCGTGGCCGAGAACGACCCGCGCGGCGGAGCCCGGATGTCGATGCGCCTGCCGACTGTGGCCGGCCCGGTCGAGCCGGCGGCAAACGGCAACCGTCCGAAAATCGACGAGGCCTGAGCGCGATTCTTCGGACGTTCTTATGAAGCGCCAACCTGCCGCCCAGGTGCGTGGCGCACACTTGGTCTCAGCATCCCCCGGTGGCACGGAGTCCCCCTCCGCCAAGGTGTGGAGTACCCCTCCCGCCGCCGGCCGCGCCGGTGGGGACGGTCCGCCGCCGTCCCTGCCGGCGCCTCCCCCTTCTCACATCTGCCTTGTCCGGCTTCAGCCTTCCGCGATGAGCTCGATCCGGTTGCCGAAGGGGTCGTCGACATAGGCACCGCTCCCCGCTGCGGCGTCAGGATTCGGTCGTACCTCGACCCCGGCGGCCCGGAGGGCCGCTTCGAGGGCGGAAAGATCGCGGACCACCAAGGCCGGGTGGGCCTTGCGAGCGGGGCGGAAGTCCTCCTCGACGCCGAGGTGCACCGCCACCGGTCCCGCCTCGAACCAGCAGCCACCGCGCGAGGCCATGGGCTCGGGTTTGGGCCGGCGGGTCAGCCCGAGGAGCCCTGAGTAGAAAGCCTCGGCGTCTGCCTCCCGGCCCGCCGGCATGGCCAGTTGCACGTGGTCGAACCGGAGGATCTCGAAGCTCATGTCTGCCTCCTCAGGCCGGGACTGACCTGGCAGTCGACCTCTGGGACCGCTAGCCTGCCGCAGCACATGGGATCACTGATCAAAAAGCGCCGCAAGCGGATGCGCAAGAAGAAGCACAAGAAGATGCTGAAGGCCACACGCTGGCAGCGCCGGGCCGGCAAGTAACCGCCACCGCCCCGCTCCCGCTCTCCTCTCAGTCCCCGTCCCAGCCCGCCGGCACGGTGCGGGCGCGTACCAACTGCCCCGTTTCGGCTCCGACGCGCAGCTGCCTCGGTACATCCCCCCCAGGCCCGGCCCCGGCCACTGGCGCCCCACCCTCGACGAACCACGTCGAGCCGCTCCCGGCCAGCAGCGGCGCGGTCCCGGCCCACTCCCCCAAGACGTCGCGCCATGCAGCCAGCCGGGGCTCGACGACCAGGGCCGCACGAGTGAGCGCATTCGGCCCCTCGTGCTGCGGGTCTTCGTCCCAGGCCCGATAGACCTTGGCCGTGTCCACGCCGAACGGCGGCAGGAGCAGCAGGTAGTCACGGGGCTCGAACGGGAGCGGGGTGACCTTTTCCCCCACACCCTGGACCCGTGCCCGCCCCCCGACCAGGCAGAACGGCACGTCGGCGCCCAGTCGGACCGCCACCTCGGGGTCGGCGCTGCCGGCCCAGCGCAGCACGGCGGCGGCGTCCGCCGACCCCCCGCCCAACCCGCCGCCCAGCGGGATTCGCTTCGTCAGGCGGATGGCCGCCCTGCGGCCACAGGCGGCCAGGGCCTGCTCCACCAGGTTCTGACCCGGGCCCGGCAGCCCCTCGGGCCGCACCCCCGGCTCGACCTCGAGGGCCAACCCGGAGCCTTCTGCCTCCAGCTCGAGCTCGTCCGCCAGGCTGAGCGTGACCATCTCGGCGTCCAGCTCGTGGAAGCCGTCGGGCCGCACCCCGGTCACCCGGAGCGACACCGTGAGCTTGGCCGGGGCCAGGAGCCTCCTCACAGGGCCGCCAGCCTGCCGAAGGCCGCCACGTCGAGCTCCTCGGCCCGGGCGTCGGGCCGTACCCCCGCCCGCTCGAAGGCAGCCGGGTCGACCACGCCGGCGAGCGATCGTCGCAGCATCTTGCGGCGGTGGGCGAAGCCGGCCCGGACCACGGCGTTGAGCCGCTCGTAGGACACGAGGGCCGGGTCGACGGCGGGCTCGGGCCGGCGCTCCAGCCGGACCAGGACCGATTCGACCCGCGGCCGCGGGATGAAGACCGAGGCCGGGACCCGGCCCACCACCTCGGCCCGGGCGAAATAGGCGATGCGGACGGAGACGGCTCCGTAGGGGTCCTCGCCCGCCGCGGCCGCCATGCGCTCTCCGACCTCCCGTTGGACCATGACGAGCAGGTGGGCCACCGCAGGCACTTCTACGAGGATCCTGAGCACCAGAGGCGTCGCCACGTTGTAGGGGAGGTTGGCCACCAGGCTCCAGGGGCCGGGGCTCCGCTCGGCCAGGAGCGCCGCCAGGTCGAGCTCGAGGGCATCTCCCTCGACCGTCTCCACCCCGGCGTCCTCGACGACAGAGCGGAGGACGGGGACCAGATGGCGATCCTTCTCGACCGCCACGACCGTGGCTCCCGTCTCGGCCAGGGCCAGGGTCAACGACCCCAGGCCCGCCCCGATCTCGAGCACCCATGTGCCGGGCCCGGCGGCCGAGAGGCGCGCGATGCGGCGGACGGTGTTGGGGTCGGCGACGAAGTTCTGCCCCAGGGATCGGCTGGGGTGCAGACCGTGCGCCGACAGCAGCTGTGCGATGTCAGCGCCGGAAAGGGTCACCAGGAGATTGTGACGTCCACCACTCCCTGGCCGAGGTCGCCGATCTGCGAGAAGCCTTCGGGTGACATGTCGACCACCCGGGGGTAGCCCGCGGCCTCACGGTCATCCACCGTGCAGACGCTGGATGCGCCGGTCGCGTTGTTCACCACCGTGAGCACCGTTCCGAACGGGAGCGTGGGGCTGGCGCAGTACCCCGCCGGGGCTTCCGAGTACCACGTGGCCTCACCACCCTCGCTGTTCGTCGGCGCGGGCGGTGGTGGTGCTGTCGTCGTTGTCGTGGGCGGCGGTGGTGGTGCTTCCGTCGTCGTCGTGGTCGGCGGTGGTGGCTCCGTCGTCGTGGTCGGCGCTGCTGTGGTCGTCGTGGTCGCAGGCGCGGTCGTCGACGTCGTCGTGTTCGGCGCTTGGTACGCGACGAGATGCGACGGCAGGTTCACACCGTGGAGGCGTGAAGACGAATGCGCGGCTTTCTCGTCGTGCACGCGGCTCGCCGCGGCCTGTGACCGCGACGTGTGCGCTGACGCGCTCTGCAACAGCAGGAGAGGCGCGCCGAACAACGTGCCGCAAACAGCTGCAGCAACGCCGAGGCGCCTCCCCCCAGTGCTCTGGTTCCGCAGGGCTCCACCCTTCATCGGGGACACAGTGCACCCGCGCCGACGTACGGGTGGCGAGGGGTTCGTGCAGAACATAGATAACCGATCACGGACCATGCAAACCAGGAATCCAACGAAACGTTTTCGCGCGCTCTTTCCCCAGGTCACGGACACCGCCGTCCGCGACATTTAGATGAACTTCCTGCTCAGACGCAGTTTTTAGCGGAATTCAACGTCAAACACCCAGGTCACAAGGTTCTCGTATTACGCGCAACAGCGCGTGATTTAGCTTCCTGTGGAAAACACCATGGCAGCCGCGGCCGCGCTGCGCTCCCTCACTTCGTCGACCGTGCAACCCTTCACCGCCGCGATCGCGTCGCCCACGAACGGAAGGTAGGCCGGCTCGTTGGGACGACCCCGATGCGGCACCGGGGCGAGGAACGGACTGTCCGTTTCAACCAGCAGACGGTCGAGCGGGCAGCGCGCCGCAGCCTCTCGCACGTCGGTCGCATTCTTGAACGTCACGATGCCGCTGAACGAGACATACATCCCGGCGCGCAGGCACCGCTCGACCTCTTCGGGGCCGCCCGTGAAACAGTGCAAGACGGTGCGTTCGGGCACGCCTTCGGCCTCCAACACGTCGAACAGCTCAGGCCACGCGTCGCGGGCGTGGATCACCAACGCCAACTCGTGCGCGTGCGCCAACGCGATCTGTGCCGCGAACGCAGCGCGTTGCGCGTCGCGCGGAGAATTCTCATAGAAGTAATCCAGGCCGCACTCCCCGACCGCCACCACGGCACCGTCGTGTGCCTCCAGCTCGCGGGCCAACAGCGCGGCCACTTCGTCCACGCCCTCGCTCGCCTCGTGCGGGTGCAGCCCGATGGAGGCCCACGCTCTCGGGACCGTCGCGGCGCCGGCGGTCGCCCGGGCCAGCGCCACCGCCTGCTCCGAGGTGGCGGCTCCGGTCCCGATGCAGACCATCCGGGTGATGCCGGCCTCGGCCGCCCGGGTCAGGACGGGCTCCAGGTCCTTCGTCCCGGAGGCATCGCCCGGGAGGTACTCCTCCTGGACGTGGCAGTGGGAGTCGAACCAACCGCCCAAGGTCAGGCCTTTCGCCGCGGGAAGAGGGGGTCCCCCTTCACGACGGCGACACCGCCGGTGTAGCCGCCCCAGCGGGCGTCCCGGGGGACCAGCGCGGAGGAGGGGTCGCCCTCCACGCCGATCCGTCGCCACACCTCGACCGCGGTCGACGGCATGGCCGGCGCAATGAGGACGGCCACGATCCGCAGCACCTCGAGGGCGTCGCCGAGCACGGCGTCGACCGCCGGTCCGGGCTCCATCTTCCAGGGCTCGGCCGACTCGAGCTCCGCGTTGGCCGCACCGATGAGCCGCCACGTCTCCTCGAGCGCCTCGTGCGGCGCCCAACGAGACCACGCCGATGTCGCCCCCTCCAGCACGGCGTCCGCCACCGGCGCCAGCTCGCTGGCGGGGTTGCAGCCGGGGCCGATCCCGGCGCACTTCGAGTTGACGACGGTCGTGACCCGCGAGACGAGATTGCCCAGATTGTTGGCCAGGTCGGCGTTGTAGCGCGCCACGATGCCCTCATACGAGAAGTCGCCGTCACCGCCCAGCGCGACGTCGCGCAACAGGTGGTAGCGCAACGGGTCGACGCCGAAGTCGTCCGCCAGGGCCAGCGGCGAGACGTCGGTGATCTTGAGTGCCTCGGCGCCTTCGCCGCCGGCCAGACCGGACGCGATCATCGTCTTGCCGAGCTTCTGCCCGCCCATCAGCAGGTACCCGTGGACGAAGATCTCGGCCGGTGGCTCCAGATCGGCCGCCATGCACATGGCCGGCCACCACACGCAGTGGAACTTGAGGATGTCCTTGCCGATCAGGTGGTGGGCTGCGGCCCAGCGCGGCTCGAACACACCGGGGTCGCCGCCGTACCCGGCCACGGTTAAGTAGTTGATGAGCGCGTCGTACCAGACGTAGAAGACGTGGCCGCTGTCCCAGGGCACGGGCACGCCCCAGGTGAAGGAGGTGCGGGTGATCGACACGTCACGCAGGCCGCCCCGGATGAAGCCGAGGGCCTCGTTCCGCTTGGAGGTCGGGCGCACGAAGTCGGGGTGGCTGTCGTAGTAGTCGAGCAGGCGCTGCTCGAACTGGCTGAGCTTGAAGAAATAGTTCTCCTCTTTCATCTCAATGACGGCGCGGTGGTGGACCGGGCACTTGCCGTCCACCAGCTGGTCCTCCAGGTAGTAGTCCTCGCACGAGACGCAGTAGAGACCCGAGTAGGAGCCGAGCTCGATGAACCCGTTGTCGTAAATGCGCTGCAGGAACTGCTGGACCACCTTGTAGTGCCGCGGCTCGGTGGTGCGGATGAAGTCGTCGTTGGCGACGTCGAGCCGGCTCCACGCCTCGACGAAGCGCGCCGAGGTGCGGTCCGTCCACTCCTTGGGGGTGGTCTCGTTGGCTTCGGCCGCCTCCACGATCTTGGCGCCGTGCTCGTCGGTTCCCGTCATGAACCAGACGTCGTCCCCGAGCAGGCGATGCCAGCGCGCCAGGGCATCGGCGTTGACCGTCGTGTACGCCGTGCCCACGTGCGGCGCGTCGTTGACGTAATAGATCGGGGTGGTCAGGTAGTAGGGGGGCACCGCCGGTAGCGTACCGGCGGCCTCAGCCGGGTCCCGACGTGTCCCCGCCTCAGTCGGGCTCCCGCCGCACGCGCAGGGCGGCCTCGTAGGCGCGCCGCCGGGGCACTCCCAGTGAGGCCGCCACGAGCTCTGCGACCTGGCGCGGGCCCGACGCCGGGTCAAGGCCGAGCGCGGACCGCACGGCCGCCTCCACCTCGTCCTCGTCGGCCGGGGCCGCCGCCGGGGCCCCGCCGACCACCAACACGACCTCACCGCGGACCTCGCGCGCGGCGAACACCGCCGCCGCCTCGCCCAGCGTCCCGCGCCAGACCTCCTCGTGCAGCTTGGTCAGCTCGCGCACCACGGCGGCCGGCCGCGCCGGGTCGGTCGCGGCCAGCTCGGTCAGCGTCGCCGCCACCCGGCTCGGAGCCTCCAGCACGACCGTGGTGCGGGCGTCGGCCATCAGCGCACCGATGCGACGCCGGCGCTCGGGCCCCTTGCGAGGGAGGAACCCCTCCACGCAGAAGCGGTCGGCCGGCAGCCCGCTCACGACCAGCGCGCCGAGGACGGACGAGGGGCCGGGCACGGTGCTCACCGTCTCGCCGGCGGCGGCGAGTCGCGACGCCAGCCACGCACCCGGATCCGAGATCCCGGGCGTGCCCGCGTCGCTGACAACGGCCACCAAGGCCCCCGCCGCGACCGCGCCGGCCACGCGACTGAGCCGGTCCGCCTCGTTGTGGCCGTGCAGCGAAAGAAGCCGGTCGCCCTTCGGCCCCCTGGCCGTGATGCCGCACGCGGACAGGAGGGCCCGGGTGCGACGCGTGTCCTCGCAGCAGATCAGGTCGGCCGCCGCCAGCACCTCGCGCGCCCGGGGCGACAGATCACCCAGGTTTCCGATCGGCGTGGCCACCAGCACGAGCTGGCCCCGCCGCTCCTCGCTCACGGCATGCCGCTTGCTGCACCGTCTGCACCGTCTGCACCGTCCGCACCGTCCGCGCCGTCCGCGCCGTCCGCACCGTCCGCACCGTCCGTACTGTTCGGGACCTCGCGCACTTCGAGCTGATCGCCGACCCGCACACCCCAGCGCTCGAGCGATCCGGCCTCGGTCTGCACGGCGCTACGGGCCGTCCGGCCGCCCACGGCCACTCGCCACGGCTTGAGCCGGGCCATCCGCACCACGGTGAGGTCGTTCGAGAGAAAGGCCACGTCAATGGGGAATTTCATCCCTGCGGTGTGCACCGTGCGGGCGCCGTCGACGTGCAAGGCACCCTCGCAGCCCAGGCGCCCCCGCAGCGCGCCGCGCTCGGCTGGCGAGTCGGCCAGCTCGAGTGCACACACCACATCGCCGTCCCGCAGCAGCCATCCGGACCGCATCCGTCCGAGGCTATCGGACTACCTGCCGCATTCCGTCTAGTCTTTTCGCCTCATGTCGAAGCGAACGGTGAAGCGCAAGCTCAGGAAAAAGAAGAAGGCCAACCACGGCAAGAAGCCGAACTGCGGGCGCGGCTGACCCCACCCTGACGGCCCGGCGTGCCCGCACGACCGCCCGAGGCCTCATTCTCCGTTCCAGGCGACTCCCGCTGAGCCCAGCACGCCGCAGAGCGTGGTGGGCACGTCCGAGATGATCCCGTCGACCCCGAGGCCCAGCAGGCGCTCCATCGACACGGCGTCGTTGACCGTCCACACGTGGACCGCTTTGCCGGCCCGGTGCGCCGCCGCCACGAACGGTTCGTCGACGATCACCAGGTCCCCCTGGCGTTCGGGCACCTGGAAGGCGACCGCCGGGCTCTTCGGCAGGCCCTCGCCCGCCTGGACCGCCTGCCAGGCCGCGGCCGTGGCCATCGTCCCCGCCGAGGTCGGCACGTCCGGGGCAAACGTGCGGAAGGCGTCGGTGGCCGGGTCCAGGAAGGAGGCGACGATCACGTCGTCCGTGCGGCCGAACTCGGCCAGGAGCCGGGCCAGGGACTCCTCGTAGGGGGCCACCACCGGCGCCGTCTGCTTGATGTCGAGGTTCAGCACCACCCCGGGGTGCCGCTCCAGGACCTCGCGCAACGTGGCGATGCCGAAGGACCGGTCACCCGGTGCCCGGCCGCGGAAGGGGTAGTCGGCGTCGGGACGCCCCGGGCTGACGTCGGCGCCGGGGATCCACCAGTACGAGAAGTCCATCGCACGGAGCTGGGCCAGCGTGAACGACGCGATGGTGCCGTGTGCGGCGGTGGTGCGGTCGACGGTGGCGTCGTGGCAGACCACCAGTTCACCGTCCGCCGTGGCGTGGACGTCGAGCTCGACTCCCGTGGCGCCCGCCTCGAGCGCGTGCTCAATGGCGTGCAGGGTCGATGACGGCGACTCCCAGGCGCCGCCCTGGTGCGCGTAGGCGATCACCCTGCGCTCCAGCCACAACGACGCTTCGCCCATCGGCCCGACGGTAACAGCCGTCGCCGGGTACGGCGCCGGCCTGGTGGGCGAAGCCGGGCGCCTCCGTGGCGGGCCTATCCTCGTGCCGCGTGTTCGATCATCTCCTCGTCGACCTCATCGGCACCATCCGTTCCTCGTTCGACCGGGCGCTCCTCCAACGTCAGGCCGTGGAGGAGCGTTTCCAGGTCGACGTCTTCCTGGGCGATGTGTCGTGGGAGACCTCCTACAGCCTGCCCGGCGAGGAGCAGCCGCCCCGGGTGCGGGCCGACGTCTCGGTCGATTGGCCCACGTGGAGCCAGACCTCGTACCGCAGCTGGTCGATCGGCGAGCCACCCGACGAGCTGCCCGAGGTCGTGATCGAGGTGGCGCTGCGCGTGCAACGCATGGCCGAGGCGCCCGACACGGAGAAGGTCATGACCGCGCTGCCTGCCACCGGCCCGTTGGGCGACCCCGCCAACCTGGTCCGCACCGCCACCACGATCGAGCAGGTCCGTACCGAGGCGGACGAGGCCGACGGCGCCACGCGCTGGGCCGCCGAGGCGACCTACGAGGGCTCCCTCCGCTTCAGTGAGCAGCAGCTGGAGGAGCCGGTGCTCCTCGTCCCGATCTTCGACGAGCTGACCCGCTGGATCGCCTCGAGGCTGATCGCACTGGCCGACCTGCCCTTCACGTTCCTGCCCCCCGGGGAGGACGACGCCTGACCCGCTTCGCTCCGCGCCGAGCCCCTTTCACCGTTCTCGCTGTCGCCCTCGCTCTCGGCCTGCTGCTCGCCGCCTGCGGCTCGTCCGCTCCAGCCGCGCCGCCGCCGGGTCAGGGGCTGATCCTCAACGAGCCCACGCCACAGAGCGTGGCGCTCGTCAACCAAGAAGGACAGGCCGTCTCGCTCGCCGACCTGCGCGGCAAGGTGGTGGTCCTGGCTCCGTTCCTGTCCCTGTGCCAGGACGAGTGCCCGCTCGTCACCGGCGCCTTCATCTCCTTGCAGCGCGACCTGCGCACCGCCGGGCTGGCGCACCGCGTCGTCTTCGTGGAGGCCACCGTCGACCCGGGCCGTGACACGGTGGCCCGCCTGGCCGCCTACCAGAAGGAGTTCGGCGCCGACTGGGACCTCTGGACCGGGACAGCGGCGAACATCGCCGCGTTCTGGAAGCCCTTCGGGGTTGCGTACCAGATCGTGCCCGAAGAGCAGCCCGCCAAGACGGACTGGTGGACCGGCCAGCCGTTGACCTACGACGTGGACCACACGGACGGCTACATCCTCATCAACCCGGCCGGGCGCGAGCGCTTCGTCGACGCCTCGGCGCCCAACCAGAAGGGTGCGCTCGATTCGAAGCTGCGCGGGCTCCTCGACCATGGCGGCCTGCACGACCTGCAAAACCCCCAGGGGCCGAACTGGACGACGGCCGACGCGCTGGCCTCCATCAGCTGGCTGCTCGGCACGAACGTCCCTGCTCCGAGCCCCTGATGGGGAGCCGGCTGCGCCGTACCGCCCTGGTCGTTCCGGCAGCCCTCGCCGGCCTCGGCCTTCTCCTGAGTGCCTGCGGGGGCGCTGGCGTCACGACGCTCTCGTCCCCGCCGACCACGGACAGCTCGCTGACCCTGACGGTGCAGCATTCTCCCGTCGGGCCCATCCTCGCCACGGGGCGCGGCGACACGCTGTACGACTTCGTGCCCGACACGCCGACCCACAGCGCCTGCCTCAACGACGGCTGCGTGTTCCAGTGGCCGCCCCTCATCGAAGGCGGCAGCGTGCGCGTCGGGAGGGGCGTCGACCGCTCCCTGGTGGGCACGCTCCGCCGGCCCGACGGCTCTACCCAGTTGTCCTACGGCGGCCACCCGCTCTACCTCTACAACGGTGACGTCTCGCCCGGCGTCGTCATGGGACAGGCGATCGACCAGGACGGCGGCCCTTGGTACGTGCTCAACGCGCAGGGGAAGCAGATCACGACGTCGTTCAGCGTCACGCCCCCCGATGCCAACGGCAATGCCAGTGGGAGCTAGTTCCTGAAGCGCAACTCTCGGGCGCCGTCGCTTGTTGACCGAAAGTTGTTCGAATGTTGTCCAAAGTGGCTCCCGCTCGGCCCATATGGTCACAGCCCGCTGCCAGCTAAGGATCAGGAGGAATCCGGCGCAATACCGACCTGTAAGCGGCCGGGCCAGCGTCGTTGTTGCGTCTCTCTCCCGGTGACCTCGGGGTCCCGGGCCCCGCGGGCCGAAATGACGTCAGACCAGCATTTCCTCTCCCACGGCCGTTGTTGTCTGTCCGTTCGCCGATTGTTGTCTGTCCGTTATTTTCTGGCTACTCTCGGTAAGTGGTCAGTCTCAGGTCACTGATGAGGTTCGATCAGAGCGAGGCGACAACGTTCATCCCCTGCAGGCGTAAGAGGAGGGTGGTCCCAGTACGTGCGGCATTGGAACAGGGGGACGGATTCCGACGGGTTTTGGCTGACCATGCCCAAGAGCCCTGCTGATTGCCTGCGTCGGGCCGAGGCGTCGGGTTTGCCGTGCCGCAAGGACAGGTTGGTTCATCAGATTGCCTTGGCGGTGTCTCCATGCTGACGCACGAGCAGTTGCATCGCTACGGGAGGGACGGCTTTCTCGATGTGACGGAGCCGTTCCTCTCGGCTGCTGAGATCACCGATGCCCGAGAGCGGATCGACAACCTCTTCGAACGTTGGAGCACCCTCTCGAGCCGAGTGAGGGCCGGAAACAGCGACACGCCTCCGCTGACCGCTCGGATATTCAGAGTGACCGGATTGGATCCCGGGATCGCGCGCGGTCAACTTGTGAAATCCTGTCAAGAGATTGCTGCCTCCATCGTCGGAAGGCGGCATGTCTGGTGTCGCTTCGATGCCGCGATCTACAAGTACCCCGGAGCGGGGCAGGTGCTCTGGCATCAAGACATTGCACTGTCGATGACGCGCATGTCGCCGCACTCCGTCCATTTCTGGATTCCTCTCAACGATCATGACGCTGACTCCGGCTCCATGGCGTTCATACCCGGCTCCCATCTCACCGGCAGGGCAGAGCACCGGCGAGCCGAAGGAGGCGGCCTGCAAATGGCGGCGGACCCGGTCTTCGATGGAAACGTTGTCAGCGTGCCACTTTCGGTCGGCAACTTTTCTCTGCATGGTCCGTTGACGATGCACAAGTCCAACTCCAACGGGGGAAGGGGGATTCGCAAGGCGTTGACCCTTGAATTCAGTCCAGGTCCTTGGTCGGCCGCCCGTCAGTTGGGCCGTCCGCTGGTCCGCGTCATGGGTTGACCCGCTTCCAACCCAAACCCATCCTGGACCATCCATCGTTCCCTGATGTTCTGGGATTTCAGGTGTTGAAGCGGAACTCGACCACGTCGCCGTCGCGCATGACGTAGTCCTTGCCCTCCATGCGGGCCCGGCCGGCGGTGCGCGCCGCGGCGACCGAGCCCACCGCCATGAGGTCCTCGAAGCTGATGACCTCCGCCTTGATGAAGCCGCGCTCGAAGTCGGTGTGGATGACGCCGGCGGCCTTCGGAGCGGTGTCGCCGATGTGGATCGTCCAGGCCCGCGCCTCCTTCGGTCCCGCCGTCAGGTAGGTCTGCAGGCCGAGCGTGGCAAATCCCACGTGGACGAGCTGCTCGAGCCCTGACTCCTCCTGCCCGTAACTGAGCAGGAGCTCCGCAGCATCGGCGGCGTCGAGGCCCGCGACCTCCGCCTCGATCTGCGCGCAGAGGACGATGGCCCGAGCCGGGAGCACGCTTTCGGCCAGGCTGGCCGCCAATCCGGCGTCGCCCAGCGCGCCCTCGTCGACGTTGAAGACGTAAATGAAGGGCTTGGCCGTCAACAGATGGAGGTCGCGCAGCAGCGCCACGTCCACTTCGCCCTTCGACGCCGCCTCGGTGATGGTACGACCGGCTCCGAGAATGCTTTCGGCGGCGGTGACCGCGTCGACGGTCGGCCGGAGGGACGGGTCACCCTTGGCCTCACGCGCCAGCCGCGGCAGGCGCTGTTCGACCGTCTGCAGGTCGGCCAGGATCAGCTCGGTGTTGATGGTCTCGATGTCACTGGCGGGATCCACCCGGGCGTCGACGTGGACGACATCGTCGTCGTGGAAGGCACGCACCACCTGGCAGATGGCGTCGGTCTCGCGGATGGCCGCCAGGAACTGGTTCCCCAGGCCCTCCCCCTGCGACGCGCCGCGCACGAGCCCCGCGATGTCCACGAAGGTCACGGTCGCCGGGACGACGGGAGCGCCGTCGTACAGATCGGCCAACCGCTGCAACCGCGGATCGGGCACGGCCACCACGCCCACGTTGGGCTCAATGGTGGCGAACGGGTAGTTGGCCGCCAGCACCTCGTTGTTGGTCAATGCGTTGAAGAGGGTGGACTTGCCCACATTGGGCAGCCCGACGATGCCGATGGAAAGGCTCACGCGGCCGGCCGGCTAGCTCGGGATGAGCCCGGCATCGGCAGCCAATGTCTTGAGATCGGCCTCGGGCCGGGCGCCTGTGTGCGAGATCACCTCGGCCGCACACAGCCCGCCGAGGCTGGTGCTGTCCACGGGGCCCATGCCATGGGTCAGGCCGAAGAGGAGCCCCGCGGCAAAGAGATCTCCGGCGCCGGTGGTGTCGACCACCTGGCCCACGGCAACCGCCGGGACCTCCTCGGGCCCCCCCGCCGTCAGGACGGTGGCGCCCTGCGCCCCCCGGGTCATGACGACGAGCAGACCGGTCTCCTCCGCCGCCGCCAACGCGTCCCGGTACGAGTGCACCCCGAAGAGCATGGTGACCTCCTCCTCGTTCCCGAGCAGGATGTCCACGTCGTCGACCAGGAGGTCGAGGAACTCTCGCTGGTGGCGTTCCACACAGAACGGGTCCGACAGGGAGAGGGCCACCGAGCCCTCCGCGGCATGGGCCGTGGCCGCGGCGTGGCGCATCGCCTCTTTGGCCGCCGGCACGTCCCACAGATACCCCTCGAGCAGCACGATGGAGGCGCGGGCGACGAAGGATGTCGGGACACCCTGGGGCGACAACGTGGAAGCGGCCCCCAGATAGGTCCCCATGGTGCGGTCGGCGTCTTCGGTGATGAGCACCATGCAGCGGCCGGTGCCGAGCCCGTCCCCGGCCGCCGTCTCGCTCAGGTGCGGTTCGAACTCGACGCCGGCCGCCCGCAGGTTCACCGCGTAGGCGCGACCCACCTCGTCGTCGGCCACCGCTCCCACGAAACCGGCGGTGCCACCGAGCACGGCGATCCCGGCGGTGGTGTTCGCCACAGATCCACCGGAAACGAAGCGGGGAGCGCCCATGGATTCCTGCACGGCGCTGGCGGTCGCCAGGTCGATGAGGGTCATGGAACCCTTTTCCAGGCCGAGCCGGGCCAGCTGTTCGTCGGTGGCCAGCTCAATGACGTCGAGCAGCGGCGATCCGATGGCCACCACGTCGAGCTCGTGGATGTCGGCTTCGTTGGCGGGCTGGGCTTCTCGAGCGGGCACGGAGCGAGAACCTACCCGCGGCACCGCGGGTAGCCTGCATGGATGCCTCCAGCGCCCTGGTCTGCCGTCGCGCCCGCCTCGGAGCCGTTCCGCTTGCCGCGGACGATCGAGCCCGAGATCTACCACATTGAGATCGAGCCGGAAGTGGCGTCGGCCACCTTCTCGGGCACGGTGCGGATCGACGCCGTCGTCCATGAGACCGCCGACGAGATCGTGCTCAATGCGGCCGAATTGGCCATCAGCGACGTCGAAGTCCTGACGTCCGACGGGATCACCATCTTGTGCAGCGTGAGTTTCAACGACGAGCTGGAGCAGGCCACATTCCACCCGGCCGACCTGCTCCCACCGGGGGCGTGCACCATCAGCTGTCGGTTCAGCGGCACCCTCAACGACAAGCTCCGCGGCTTCTACCGGTCCACCTACACCGGACCGGAGGGCGAGACCCAGACGATGGCCACCACCCAGTTCGAGTCCGTGGACGCACGACGATCCTTCCCCTGCTTCGACGAGCCGGACCGCAAGGCCGTCTTCGAGATCACGCTGATTGTGGAGCCCGACGTCGAGGCCATCTCGAACTCACCCGTCATCGGGATCGACCACGTCGGCCACAAGCAGCGCATCCGGTTCGCCCCCACCATGAAGATGTCGACGTACCTGGTGGCGTTCGTCGTCGGCAAGCTCGAAATGACCGAGACCGTCGACGTGGACGGCGTGCCCCTCCGGGTCGTCTGCACCCCCGGCAAGCTCCCGTTGGCCGAGTTCGCTCTCGAGATCGGCGCATTCGCGTTGCGCTTCTTCACCGAGTACTTCAACATCCCGTACCCCGGCGACAAGGTCGACCTCGTCGCCATCCCGGACTTCGCCGCTGGGGCAATGGAGAACCTCGGCTGCATCACGTTCCGCGACACCGCCCTCCTGGTCGACAGGGACCGAGCCGCCCGCGCCGAGCTCGAGCGCGTCGCCGACGTGATCGCGCACGAGCTGGCCCACATGTGGTTCGGCGACCTCGTGACCATGGGCTGGTGGGAAGGCATCTGGCTGAACGAGGCCTTTGCCACCTTCATGGAGATGCTCTGTGTCGACGCCTTCCGGCCCTCGTGGGACCGCTGGATCGGCTTCGCACCCTCTCGGGAGGCCGCCCTGGCCGTCGACGCGCTGCACCTGACCCGTCCGATTGAGTACCCGGTGGGGCCGCCCAAAGAGGCCGAGGGCATGTTCGACGTGCTGACCTACGAGAAGGGCTGCGGCGTGCTGCGCATGCTCGAGCAGCACATCGGGGCCGAGGTGTTCCGCGACGGCGTACGGACCTATCTCAAGGCGCATGCCTACGGGAACACGGTGACCAGCGACCTCTGGGATGCCCTCGAGGACGCCAGCGGCGCACCGGTGCGCGACGTGATGGACACCTTCATTCTGCAGGGCGGCCACCCGTTGATCTCGCTGTACAGTGACGCGCTCAGCCAGCAGCCCTTCGCGCTCGGACCGGTCCCCGCCGGGGCGACCTCGTCCATCGGGTCGGAGTGGCGCGTGCCTGTCGCGGTGCGGGCGCTCCCCGCCGGGGGCAAGCCCGGCGCACCGGTGCGCCACCTCGTCCTCGATGCCGACCCCGAGCCGATCGCCGAGGCCGGACAGGGCCTCGCGGTGGTGAACGCGGGCGGCTGGGGCATCTTCCGGGTCGGCTACCAGACCGCGCACCGCACGGCACTCGCCGAGCACCTCTCCGAGCTCACTCCGCTGGAGCGGGCCAACCTGGTGGCCGACACCTGGGCAACCACCCTCGCCGGCCTCTCCACGCTCGAGGAGTTCCTGGTCCTGGCCTCGCGGCTCGGTGACGAGCCGGAGGCCGCCGCCTGGGCCCCCGTGGGCGGGGCGTTGCTCCTCACCAAGCGGATCGCGCGGGCCGAGGACGAGGATGCGCTGCACCAGGCGGTGAGGGCGCTCGTCGGGCCCATCCACCGCCGGTTGGGGTTCGACGCCGTCCCGGGCGAGAGCGACCGCACGCCGACGTTGCGCGCACTGGCCATCAATCTCATGGGGACCGTCGGCGCCGACCCCGGCGTCCGAGCGGAGGCCGCCCGGCGCTTCGACGCCTCACCCATCGGCGGCGGCTGGGGAGATCCGATCCCTCCCGACATCGAGTCGGCCACGTTGGCCGTCGTGTCGCAGCTGTTGCGTCCCGGCGACTACGACGCGCTGCTGGAGCGCTACCGGAACGCGTCAACACCCCAAGAGGAGATGCGCTCCCTCGGCGGACTCGCCGGGTTCCCCGATGCCGACCTGTGCCTGCGCACCTTCGACCTGGCCATGACCGAGGTCCGCAGCCAGAACGGGTTCGCCGTCCTCGGCTCGCTCCTGACCAACTCCGTCGGCAACCAGGCGGTGTGGACCCGACTGACCGAGAACTGGAATGCCATGCTCGACCGCTTCCCGAAGAACGCGCCCCCGCGCATCGTCGAGGCGATCCCCGCCCTGTGCGGCGACGCCGAATTTGCCGAGGGGGCGATCGCGTTCCTCGATGCCCACCCGCTCTCGTCGGGGCCCCGCCGGGTCGCCCAGTCGGTGGAGCGACTCCGGGTCAACGTGGCCTTCGGCTCCCGCGAGCGTTCCGGACTGGCCGAATCGCTCCGGGCGGCCGGCGCGCCCACCGCTTGATGACCGGGGCTGTGCCCGGGGACGACGCCCTCGACTCGGCGCGCGTGCAGTCCCTCTTCGAGACGGCGCGCCGCACGCGGGGCTTCATGCCCGACGACGAAGGCGAGGCGCTCTTCACCGCCGCCCTGCGCGCCGGCCACGCTGACATCCCTGCGGCGGCACCGGCGACGTTCGTCGAGATCGGGGCCTGGTGCGGGAAGTCGACCGTCTACCTGGGCGCCGCGGCCGAGGCCACGGGATCGGCCCTGCTCTCCATCGACCATCACCGCGGCTCCGAAGAGAACCAACCCGGATGGGAATACCACGAGCCCGACCTCGTCGATCCGGAGATCGGTCGTCTCGACACGTTGCCGCACTGGCGCCGCACCATCACCGATGCCGGCCTCGAGTCGTCCGTGGTGGGCATTGTCGGAGACTCCGCCACGTTGGCGGCCCGTTGGGATCGCCCGCTCGTCTTCTGCTTTATCGACGGCGGGCACGGCGAGGATCCCGCCTGGGCAGACTTCCGCGGCTGGTCTCCCCACGTTGCGCTCGGGGGTTGGTTGGCCATCCACGACGTGTTCCCCGATCCGGCCGACGGGGGACGCCCGCCCTACGAGCTGTACCGGGCGGCGCTCGCCTCAGGCGAGTTCACCGACGACGGGGCCTGCGGCAGCCTGCGGGTCCTGCGGCGCATCACGCTGCCCGGCTGACCCGGAGGAACCTACCCGCGGCGCTGTACCGCCCGGGCCTTCTCAGCGTCGCTGCCCTGAGGGAGCGGACGCAGTGGCGGCGTTCAGCCGCGGGAGAAGCGCTGCGGCGGATCCGCCATGGTGCAGCCCTCGATGGCGTCCCCACAGTGCGGCTCCGCCAGGTCGAGGGCGGCGGGCAACCCTTCGCCCCGGAATAGACCGGCGGCAGGGCTGGTGTTGGACAACGCGTCAGCCGCCAACACCATGGCCGCGAACGTGTACGTGGTCCGCTCGTCCCGGGGGAAGGTCTCCCGCTCGGGGAAGACCATGCCCGTCCAGTACGACCCGTCGGGCAACCGCAGGTTCTGACCCGCCGAGAACAGGTCCAACGCGGGGCCGTCCATGCCGAGGGCGTCGAGAGTGAGCACGCATTCCGCCGTCTCGGCTGCCGTCACCCAGTCACCCGTTGAGACGCAGCGCACGCCCAACCCCTCCATGACGAAGGTGGACCATCCCTCCGCAATGCGTTGGCGTCCGGCCTCGCCCTCGAGCGCACCCGACAGCATGGGGTAGTACCAGTCCATGGCGAACTCGACCTTGGGGGCGAAGGCACCCGGATGATGCGCCACGGCGTGCCCGAGTCGTCCGGCCGCCAGTTCCCAGTCCGGGCGGTCCTTGGCCAGACACTCCGCAATGGCCACGGCGCAGCGCATTGAGTGGTAAATGGAAGACGAGCCGGTGAGCAACGCATAGCGCTCCGGGCGGCCGGCCGAATCGAGAGACCACAACACCGAGCCGTCGGCCTGCTGCGAGCGCAGGATGAAGTCGATCCCCTTCTGAATCGCCGGCCAGAGTTCCCCGAGAAACTCGACGTCGCCCGTGATCAGATGATGGTGCCAGGCGCCGGCCGCCAGATAGCCGCACACGTTCGTGTCGAGCCGCAGGTCCTTGACCGCGTCACCCTGGTAGTAGTTGAACCAGCTGCCGTCGGGGAGCTGGCGGCGTGCCAGCCAGCGATAGGCGTCGACGGCCTCGTCGACCAGGCCGCACACGGTCAGCGCCATGGCCGCCTCGACATGGTTCCACGGGTCGCAGTGGCCGCCTTCGAACCATGGGATCTGCCCGTCATGACGCTGTACCGCCGCGATGGCTTGGCCCGTGGCGAGCACGTCCGCACTCGTGAGGATGCCGGGCACCTCCGGCACTGTGGCGGAACGGATCTCTTCAGTGGTCATGCCGCTGCTCCCTGGCTCGGTGTGGTCGGCCCCCGCCGTCCGGGCACGCCTCGAGGCACTGTGGGACGCGAGTCGTGCAGGTCCGCCACGCTGGTCGTTGGCTTGGTGAGGTACAGCACCAGGCTCTTGCCGATGACTGGGCTCAGCATCCGGTCGGCGGTGCGCGTCAGGAACGGAGCCTTGACGATGTCCCAGACCAACACCTTGTGGTACGCCTCGACTGCGGGGTGCGAGTCGTTGGACGGACCGACGAGGCAGCGCAACCACCAGTACGGCGAGTGCAGGCCGTGGGCATGGTGGTAGCCCGTGGGCACGAGCCCAGCAGAACTCAGACGGCGCTCCAGCGTGGATCGCCGGTAGATGCGAACGTGCCCGCCGGGCGTGTCGTGGTACTCGTCGGAAAGGGCCCAGTTGATGACCTCGGGTCCGCAGCGCGGCACCGTGACGGCCATGGCGCCACCGGGGCGGAGCACACGGGACAGCTCGCGCATGGCCGCGGAGTCGTCCGGAATGTGCTCGAGCACCTCCGACGCGATCACCCGATCGAAGGTGCCATCGGCGAACGGCAAGGAGAGCGCGTCGCCCTGCACGGCCGTCGCCGGATACCCCGGAGCGATCTCGCCCATCTCGATCATGGCGGCGAAGGTCCCGCGCACCTGCGCCACTTCGTCGGGGCCGGCGTCGAGGGCCACCACCGACGCGCCCCGGCGGGCGGCCTCGAATGCATGGCGTCCGAACCCACACCCGAGGTCCAGCACGAGATCCCCGGGTCCGACTCCGAGCCGGTTGTAATCGACCGTCAGCATCAGGCTGCGCCCCGGGAGAGCGTCGTCGGAGCGGCCAGCGGCGCCCCCGGGAGCGGCTTCCCTTCAAGAACGGCCTGGTAGCAGGCTGCCGTCCCGGCGGCGGTGATCTGCCAGGTGAACCGGCCCATCACCCGCTCCCGCCCGGCGGCACCGAGGCGGGCGCACATTTCCGGGTCGTCGAGCAAACGGGCGATGGCACCCGCCAGTGCACCCGGATCGTCGGGCGGCACGAGTAGGCCCGTCTCGCCATCGGTGCCCACGACTTCGGGCAACGCGCCACCCGTTGTCGCGACGACCGCGACACCGCAGGACATCGCCTCAATGGCAGGGAGCGAAAATCCCTCGTAGAGGGAGGGCACGACCGCCACTTGCGCCTCGCCGTACAGGCGGGCCAGCTCGTCGTCAGTGATGCCGCTCACACAGTGCACGGCATCTGCCAGCCCCAGGCGGGCGATGGCGCGGTCCACCCGGCCACCCTCGTTGAGGCGGCCGATCACGGTCAGCTCCACGTCGCGTTCGGTCCGCAGCTTGGCCACCGCCTCGAGCAGGGGGACCAATCCCTTCATGGGGACGTCGCTGCTCGACGTCACCATGATCCGTCCGGGCACCGGGGTGACGTCGTCGAAGGGACGGAACACGGTGTGGTCGACCCCGACGGGGACCACCGTCATCCGCTCGGGCGCCACATCCATCTGGGCCGCGATGTCCTGGCGCGAATTCTGCGACACCGTCAGCACTGCGGGCAAGGCGCGGGCCACCCGGACTTGCATGCCGAGAAACCCGAACCAGCGCCGCGTCGTGAATCGTTGCCAGGGGTTCGTCGTGTGCGAAAGAGCGAGTTGGCGGTCGACCGTGATGGGGTGGTGCAACGTCGTCAACAGGGGCCACCCGTCTTCGACCATGCCCAGCATCCCGTTGCCCAGGCACTGGTTGTCGTGCACCACGTCGAACTCGTCGCGGCGCTCGGCCAGGAGCTGGCGGGCCCGCATCGAGTAGGCCAGGGGCTCCCCAAAACCGGCCGTGCACATGATGCCGAACTCCGTCCAGTCCTCCCGGGAGGTGAACTCGCTCCAGGCCGGGATGCGGAAGGGATCGGGCTGGCGGTAGAGATCGAGGCCGCGGACCGGCGTGAAGCCCACTCCCTCGTCGAGCTCGGGCCACGGAGGGCCGGCGAAGACCTCCACCGAGTGACCCAGGGCGACCAGTTCACGGGTCAAGTGCCGGGTGTAGACACCCTGCCCGCCGCAACGGGGATTGCCCCGGTAAATGAGGAAGGCGACGCGCAAACCCCCAGGTTGGGGCGGCGCGGCAGCAATGGGGGCGGGGAGTTCGATGTGGCGCGAGCGCTCCCAGGATTCCTTTGTGTCAATCCACTTCTGGCGAGGCGTTTTAGGCAATGGAAATCCCGACTTGGCTCGCCATGACCCCCTAGCCTCCCCGAACGCCCTGGTCCTGCGCAAACGGCGCCGTCGGGCGGCCCCTCCCCGCCCCGCTCAACCCAGGCCGAACCAGCCGAGCACGGTCACCAGGACGTAGACACCGGCGACGACGGCTACCGACACGATGGCCAATCCGCCGAGCCAGCGGGCCACCGGACCGTTGGCCGCCGACCCGAGCAGCGAGCGCCGGTTGGCCAGCACCAGGATCAGGATCAGCGTCACCGGCGTGATGACCCCCTCGAGCACCTGGGTGTTGAGGATGAGCGTGATGAGGTTGCCCGGGACGAGCACCACGGCGGCGCCGATGAGGATCTGGAAGGTGAAGATGCCCAGGAACACGGGGGCTTGCCGGAAGCTCGACGAGACCGAGCGCTCGACCCCGATCGCCTCGGCCACGGCGTAGGAGGTCGAGAGCGGGACCACGGCGGCGGCCAGGGCCGAGGCCCCGAGCAACCCGAGGCCGAACAGTGTCGTGGCAAAGGCACCGGCGACCGGCTTGAGCCCCTCGGCGGCGGTGGTGGCCGACGTGAGCGGGCCCGTGCCGCCGATGGTCGCCCCGGTGGCGATGATGATCGACATGGCCACGAGTGCGGCGAGAACGGCGCCGGTGATGGCGTCGACGCGCTGGAAGTTGTAGTTCTCCGGCTTGACGCCCTTGTCGACGACCGCGCCGGCCTCGTACAGCTGGATGTACGGGGTGATGGTTGTGCCGATGAGGGCGACGGACAGCAAAAGGAACGACTTCGACGCTTCGAAATGGGGCCACACGGTGTTGACCGCCACCTGGTGCCAGTTCGGATGAGCCAGGACAGCCGCGATCGGGTACGCGATGAAGACGACGGTGAGCAGCAGGAAAATGCGCTCCGCGTAGCGGTAGGAGCCGAAGAGCACGAGCGACCAGATCGCCACGGCGGCGATGGGCACCGAAATGTAGCGGGACACGTTGAACAGCTCGAACGAGGTGGCGATGCCGCCGAACTCGGTGACCATCAGGCCGATGTTGGCAATGGCGAAGGCCGTGATGGCGAACGCGGTGAGCCGGAGGTCGAACTCCTCCCTGATGAGCGCCGCCAGGCCTTTGCCGGTGTACGTGGCCAGTCGGGCCACCATCTCCTGCACAATGACGTAGGCCACCGTGATCAGCACCATCAGGAAGAGGGTGCGGTAGATGAACTGCGCACCCGCGGACGAGTAGGTGACGATGCCGCCGGCGTCGTTGCCAGCGGCGGCCGCGATCAGCCCTGGTCCGGCGGCGGCCAGGTAGATCAGCCACCGCCGCGACACCCGCACCTTCATGACAAAAGACGTGGAAAGTGGAAACGGCCCTTGGTTGGAACGAGCACGTCGAGCACGTCGTCGGCCAGGATGCGCCCAACGGGGCACCCCCCGTCGTCGACGACGACCATCGAATGCCGGCGTGCCTCGACGAGTTGCCCGGCCGCTTCGTTCGCGGATATGTGCGGGCTCACGGTCACGACGTCCTCGTCACCGAGGAGCGCGGACATCCGCGTGTCGGTCGACGCTCGCAGCGCGAGCAGGATGTCGAGCACGGAGACGTCACCGATGAGCCGGCCGTCATCGTCGACGACCGCGACCGCATCGAGGTCGGCACCGTGCGCACGGGCCTCGGAGAGCCGGTCGACCACCTTCTTGACCTTCTCCCCCGACTTGGCCGTGACCAGCGTCGTCGTCATGATCCCGCCGGCCTCGTCCTCCTCGTAGCCGAGCAGCTCGCGCAGCGCGAGCGCGGTCGCGGACGGAATGTGGCGGAGGACCTCGCCTCGCACGGCCAGGGGCAGGTCACGCAACGCGTCGACCGCTTCGTCCGGTTCCATGGCGGCGACGAGGCGACCCGCCTCGACCGGGTCCGACTCCCGCAGGAGTTGCTCCAGGTCCTCGGGCTGCATCTCCTCGAGGGCATCGGCGGCCTCGTCCGGGCTCAGCGCGGCGAGGAGCTCGCGACGCTCGTCGCGGCGCAGGTCCTCCAGGAGGTCGGCCAGCTCACCGGGCCGCAACCGGTGCAGGCCTTCGTTCGTCGTCTTGAGGCGCACATGCGTCGCCGCACCGCTCACGTCCTTGGCCGACTCGGTGAAGGGCTGAATGGCGGCCCAGTCGATGACGCGATCGGGCGTGGGCCGTGGCCGCCACCGACGCGGTCCGAGACGGCGCAAGAGTGTCGCGTTGGAGACATCGGCGCCCACGAGCCGGATGCGGCCGATCACCTCGGCCAGGTACAGGTCGGCAGCGCGAATGACCTGGACGCCCTCGACGTCGACGAGCTGGTGGTCGAGGACGTCCTTCGCCAGCAGCACCTCGCCGGAACGGCGGATGACGTCGCGCAGGTCGAGCCGGGAGGACCGGAGGACGACCTCGGCGTGGCCGATCCGGTCGATGGCGGATGCCGGGACAAAGGCGAGACGGCGCCCGACCCGGATCACGAGACCACTCACGGGCGGGTACATCTGACCGTCGGCCCAACGGGCCACGACATCGTCCAAGCGGCCGATCTCCTGGCCGGTCTGGTTTCGGACCGGGCGGCCGAGAAGGCCGGCCAGCGACACGATGGAATCGAACACGCCCTCCGACGCAAGAATGCGGCGCGTGCGGCGACGGCGCTGGTGTGGCGGGCGTTCCGCGTCGCGGGAACGTCCTGGAATCAGACGTGAGCGGCTCGGCGCGCTCGTTGACGGGGGCGTGGCCATGGAGCTCCCTCCTGTGGCGTCCTCGATGGAGTTCGGATCGGATGTCCGCTGGGCACAGCGTGCGCAGCGGAGGATCAGCGAACGGCGCCTGCCTCTGTGCCCTCCCCGCGATCGGGGCTCAGGACCACGCCCTAGGCGTGAATCAGCTGCGGCACGGAGTAGTGCATGCGCCGGCTGTCCTACTGGGGGGTTCGCCCCTCGACATGGCCGCACCTCCTTCTCCGTCGGTCCCAGTGCGGGAGGGATCAGGCCAGCATTCCCGCCGGGCATCTTACCGACATGGACCCACGGCATCGGGTCCCTGGCTCGGTCGCAAAGGGGCCGACAGGACGGGTACCGTGCGTCTCATGGACCTGACCTACCCACCCGAAGCCGAGGAATTCAGGACGGAGATCGCCGGATGGCTCAAGGAGAACCTGCCCGAGGGGTGGGGCGGGCCCGAGTTCTCCCTCACGCCCGAGGAACGCAAGGCCTTCAATGAGGAGTGGACGGCCAAGCTGTTCGCCGGCGGGTGGATCTGCGCCAGCTGGCCGACCGAGTACGGGGGCAAGGGCCTGAGCCTGTTGCAGCAGGTTGTGCTGAACGAAGAGTTCGCCCGTGCCGGTGCGCCTTTGCGCGCCGACTTCTTCGGCGACACCCTCGTCGGCCCGACGATCCTGCAGTGGGGCAGCGAAGAGCAGAAGCAACAATTCATCCCCGGGATCTTGAAGGGCGAAATCGCGTGGTGCCAGGGGTTCAGCGAGCCCGATGCCGGCTCGGACCTGGCCGGCCTCAAGACGCGGGCCGAGCTCGACGGCGACGAGTGGGTGATCAACGGGCAGAAGGTGTGGACGACGCAGGCGCACTACGCCGACTACATCTTCCTGTTGGCCCGCACCGATCCCGATGTGCCGAAGCACGCCGGCATCTCGTACCTCCTCGTGCCCATGAAACAACCCGGCGTCGAGGTGCGACCCATTGAGCAGGTCGACGGCTCTGCGGAGTTCAACGAGGTCTTCTTCACCAACGTGCGGTGCCCCAAGGAGAACGTCATCGGCGGCGTCAACAACGGATGGAAGGTTGCGATGACCACGCTCGGCTTCGAGCGCGGCACGTCGTCGACCACCGGGCACCGGCGCTTCCAGAAGGAGTTCGACCAGATCCTCGCCGAGGCGCGAGCAAGGGGACGCGACAGCGATCCCCTCATCCGCCAGCGCTTGGCGCGGTCATGGTCGAAGATCAAGATCATGCAGATCAACGGCTACCGCACGTTGACCGACGTCCTCAACGGCACGCACACGACCGCGGCCCTGGGCGCGTGCAACAAGATGTTCTGGTCCGAGGCGCACCAGGACACGATGTTGCTGGCCATGGACATCCTCGGCATGGGCAGCCAGATCCTGCAGGGCGACAACTTCTCGGACGCCTTGCTCCCGGGCGCACGCCGCGCCCGGGCGGGCTACCCGGTCAACAACCTCCAATCGCTCTTCTTCTTCTCACGCTCGGAGACGATCTGGGGAGGTTCGGCCGAGATCCAGCGCAACATCGTGGGCGAACGGGCGCTCGGACTGCCGAAGGAGCCCAAACCCGCCTGAGCACTCGCCCCGGGTTGGGGCGGCCACTTCCCCTACTGTTGGCCAGGCGAGACGACTGGTCGAACACAGCGAACGGGGTGAACAGCCATGCTGGTGAGAGAGTGCCTGCGGACGGCGCCGGTGACCGTCCCTCCGGGATGCACGCTGGAGGAGGCCGGACGGTTGCTGGGGAGCCACCGCGTCGGCTCGCTCCTGGTGGTCGACGGCGATCGTCTGGTGGGAATCGTCACGGACCGCGATATCGCCGTGCGCGGGGTCGGGGAGGGAAAGCCGCCTGCCGCCCCGGTGGAGGCCGTCATGACCCCTGACCCGGTCACCATTCAGGGCTCGGCCGACGTCTTCGCAGCCTTCGCGGTGTTCAAGACGGCCAGCGCCCGGCGACTGCCGGTGCTCGAGGACAAGGACCTCGCCGGGATCATTTCGGTCGATGATCTGCTGCTGTCGCTGGTGGCCGAGTTCGGCGCGGTGATGTCCCCTGTGGCGCAGGAGCTCGTCCATCCGGGCTGACCCAGCTCTCCGGCTGGGTGGAGCGGTAGCGCAGCTGAGTCGACGCCGCGATCGGCCAGGGGTATGCCCGCGCGTGTCGTCCGGCAGCCCGGTACTCACCAGGCGACGGCGTTGCCCTGGTAGTCGAGGTACTGGAGACCGGTGTGACCGCGTTGGGCGTCGACGGTCCTCACCAGGTTGGGGATGCTCTCGTCGATGGTGAGCCGAGCATTGGGACCGCCGAGGTCGGTCTTGACCCAACCTGGAGCCATGAGGAGCAGCGTCCGCGGGTCGTCGTGGTGGCGGGCGGCGTAGCTGCGCATCAGTTGATTCAGGGCCGATTTGCTGGCCCGGTAGATCTCGAAGCCGCCGTTGTGGTTGTTTGAGACGCTCCCCTGACCGGAGGACATGATGGCGATCGTGCCGTCGGCGGGGACGACGTCGCCGAGTGTTTCGATGACCCGCATCGGACTCAGAGCGTTGGTGACCATCATGCGGACGAACTCGTCAGTGGCGATGTCAGCGACCGTCTCCGCTACGCCGATCCCGGCGTTCACGAAGAGCAGATCGAAGGTGCGTGACCCGAGCCGCTGTCTCAATGCCTGGACCTGGTCAGGGAGGGTGATGTCCACGTGCTCGATCTCCAGCAGTCCACCGACGGTCTCTTGGAGGTCGTGGAGCGCCGTCCGGGCCTGGCCCCGCACGGTTGCCACGACCTGGGCCCCGCGGTCGACGTACTCCTCGGCGATCGCGAGACCAAGACCGCGGGATGCGCCGATCAACAGCACACTTGCGTTCTTCGGTGCCGAGGTCACGCCCGCCCCCCGAAGTGTGCCGCAGCGGCCTTCGGCTCGTAGGCGATCGGATGGCCCTCAAGGGGTATGAGCATCGCGGGTCCTTTCAGCGAGAACTGTCGCTCAACAAGTGTTGAGTCAACTGTACCGCAGGCAATCGCTTCGCTCAACGTATGTAGAGTGAAAACCATGCGCAACGACACCGAGGCCCTCACGCCGATGACGACCCGGGCGGCCCGCCGCGCAGCATCGCAGGCCCGGATCCTCGACGCAGCGCGGCAGGAGTTCGGTGACCGAGGATTCGAGGCGACAACGGTGCGGGACATCGCCCACCGGGCCCGGGTCGACCCGTCCCTGGTCCTGCAGCACTACGGATCCAAGTCGGCGCTGTTCACCGCCGCCATACAACTCCCGGCAGGCGAGCCCGAAGAAGCCGCAGGCCATCTGGCCGAAGTCCTCAAGGTGCGCGCCGCCGCGTTACCTCCCGAGATGCGGGCCCTGGTCCGGTCCATGCTGACCGTGCCGGAGGCTTCCGAAGCCATCCGTCACCATCTCGACGAGCGGATCGGCAACCTGGCCGCCGGCATCGGCGGCCCGGACGCCGAGTTGCGAGCCGCCATTGCTGTGAGCAGCATCCTCGGCCTCACCGTGGCCCGTCACTTCCTCCAGCTGCCAGCCGTGTCGAGCGCCTCCGACGACGACTTCGTCCGGGTGGCCACCCAAGCCCTCACCGCAGCCCTGCAACCGCAGCGTTCCGATTAGCACGCCCCGCAGCCCCTCCATCGTCGGTCGAGGCACTAGCTCGAGCGGCGCTCCAGGTCTTCGAAGGGAGTCCCCGTCGCCGGCAGGGGAACGACGTTGGTCGTGGCCGGACCCGAGAGACCCATCACAAGTCCTTCGGTCCCGGCGCGGTGCTGGCGGATACCGAGCACGAAGAGCGGAATGCTCGCCACCAACGTGCCGACGCCGCCGACCACCAGGGCGAGTCGCGGGCTGGTGACGTCACTCAGGTAGCCGAGGAGCGGGGCACCGATGGGCGTGCTGCCGAGAAAGGCGATCGCGTTGAGTGACATGACGCGACCTCGCATGGCCGGATCCGCCCGCAGTTGCAGGGTGGCGTTGTTGGTGGACACGAAGGCGATGCTGGCCGCCCCCATCGGGATGAGCAGCACGATGGCCCACGTCTGGGTCGGAGCGAGCGCCACCGCCAAGATGCCGACGCCGAAGACCACGCCTATACCAGCCAAGAGCCGGGTGGACGGCCGGCTCCGGAAGGCGGTGGCGAGCCCACCGGCAACGGCTCCCGCCCCCATGGCCGCCAGGAACCAGCTGTAGAGGCCGGCACCGCCGTGGAAGGTGAACTTGGCCAGGAGCGGCAGCGTCACGGTGAAGTTGAATGCGAACACCCCGACCACCGCCATGGAGAGAAGCGGGATCTTGAGGTCGGGTGTGGCCCAGACATACCGCAGGCCCTCCCGAATCTGGCCCTTGGCTCGCACCACGCCCGGGCGCCGATACAGCTCGGAAGCGCGCATCATGGCGAGGGCCACGATCACCGCAGCGTAGGAAGCGGCGTTGATGTAGAAGCACGCCGCCACACCGAAGAAGAGGATGAGCACGCCGCCGATGGCCGGCCCGATCACCCGGGCCGAGTTGATCAAGACGCTGTTGAGGCTGACCGCGTTGGGCAGCAGATCCAGCCCGACCATCTCGGAGACGAAGGTCTGGCGCGACGGGTTGTCGAACAGGTTCACAAACCCGAGGCCCGCGGCGAGCACGTAGACCTCCCACAAGTTGGCTGAATGCGTGACGACCAACGTGCCCAAGATCAGCGCCAGGATCCCCGCTGTCCCCTGGGTGGCATAGAGCACCTTGCGCTTGTCGATCCGGTCGGCGATCAAGCCTCCGAACGGTCCGAAAAGGAGCAGAGGCAGGAATTGCAGGCTGGTGGCGATGGCGACATCAACGCCGGTGCCGTGGAGCGGAAAGAGGATCAGGTAGGCCTGCGCCACCGTCTGCATCCACGTCCCGGAAACGGAGATGACCTGGCCCGTGAAGTAGAGCCGGTAGTTGCGGACCGAGATGGCGCGGAACGTGCGGCGTCCGGCCTCGCGCACGCGCCACCTCATGGCTCCGCCAAGAGGTGCTCAAGAAGCTCGACGAGCTCAGTCGCATGCCGTTGTTCCTCGGGGGTGAGGTCGTCGAGGCGGCGTAACAGGAACGCGTTCTTGCGGGTACGCATCCGCTCGAGCGTCCTCTCCCCCGCCGTCGTCATACGGACCCGTGCGCTCCGTCGGTCGTTGGGATCCTCCGCCCGCGTCACCATTCCCGCCTCCGTCAGGCTGGCGACGATCCTCGTCATTGTGGGCGGCTGCACCTGTTCGAGGGCGGCCAGCTCGCCGAGGGTCGGACTGCCGTGCCGGCGCACCGAGCCGAGCGCCGACGCCTGTGCCGGCGAGAGACCGCCGAGGGACTCCTGGCGGAGGCGGCGTTGCAGGCGATTCACGGCGATACGCAGGCGGCTGGCGACTTCTTCGTGAGTCAGCTCGACGGACTGCGAGGGCATGCACCCATTATAGTTAGTTGAGCTAACTAATCAATCGTCCCGCGTGACGAGACGGTCGGAACTGCTCGAAAGAAGCCGAAAAGGAGGCTTAGAGGCTCGGGACGTAGCCGCCCGAGCCGAGCGCGGCGCTCTCGTCGACGCTCAACGAGTCGTCGACCTCGCCCACGACGTCGGTGACCCAGGGCAGCCGCTCACGCAGGATCCGCTCCACGCCGCCCGACAGCGTGGCCGAGCTGATGGCGCAGGAGCTGCACGCCCCCTGGAGCTGGACCTCGATCACCCCGGTCTCGACATCGGCCCGAACCAGGACAAGGTCACCCCCGTCGGCCTGCACGGCGGGCCGCATCAGGTCAATGATCCCCTGGAGCTTGTTCAGGCGATCGGCCCTCTCGGCGTCGCTCAGCTGGGACTGGGTGTCTGTCACACCCCTAGTCTGCCGTGCCCACGGGCTCCCCATGCACCGGCGCCCGGCTCCGAACCTCAGTCGAGCCCGACGGGCTCGGGCGGACCGCCTTGCACCACGGGGTTGGAGAGCTCGCCGATCCCCTCGATGCCGATGCGGACCGTGTCGCCGGCCTTCAGGAAGCGCGGCGGGTCGAACCCCGCGCCCACACCGGCGGGCGTCCCGGTCGCGATGATGGTGCCCGGCTCGAGCGGGAAGGCCGTCGTCAGGTACTCGATCATCTCGGCGCAGCCGAAGATCAGGTCGGCCGTGGTCGAGTCCTGACGGAGCTCGTCGTTGACCCAGGTGCGGATGGCCAGTGACCCCGGATCGCCGAGCTCGTCGCCCGTCACCAGCTCGGGGCCGCAGGGCGCATGGGTGTTGAAGGACTTCCCCATGGTGAAAGTGGGCGTCCGCCACTGCCAGTCCCGCGTACTCACGTCGTTGATGATGGTGAAGCCCGCCACCACCTCGAACGCCCGCGCCGCCGGCACGTGCTGGCAACGGGGGCCGATCACGAGCGCGAGCTCGCCTTCGTAGTCCACCATGTCCGAGACGGACGGCAACACGATGGGATCGCCCGGCCCGGTGATGGAGGTGCGCTGCTTGTTGAACCAGTACTGCCACTCGGGCGGCTCGCGGCCCATTTCGGCCACGTGGGCCCGGTAATTCATGCCGATGGCGAGGATGGCGGGCGGATTGGTCACCGGTGCATGGCGACGCACCGATGCAACGTGATGCCGGGGGGCCGGACCGGTTGCCGCCACGCGGGCCCGCTCCAGCCCCTCCGAACCGAGAGCGAGCAATTCGGCCATCGTCGACGGGAGTCCCGTCGACGCGTCGCTCAGATCGATGATCTCCTCCCTGACGATCCGGCCGGGTCGGGGTCGTCCGTCCGCCAGGGAGAAGCTGGCCAGTCGCACCGCTCCTCCCCCGCCGGACTCAGTTGGCTTGGGCCTGCGCCTTGAAGGCCGCCCAGTGCTTGGTGGCGTGCCGGGCCGAAAAGGCGCCGATGAGCTCGACGGCACCGAAGAGGATCGCCCCGATGCCGATGAGCACGACCAGCGCGGTCAAGGGCGCACCGGGGTGCCGGATGCAGAGGAAGCCCAGGGCGACGGCGATGATGCCGCGGATGAGGTAGGCCCACCAGTAGGGCAGGTAGTGGTAGCGGATGGAGTTCACGATGTCGAATATCCCGAGCACCAGGAAGCCCCAGCCGACGAGCACCGCCACGATGAAGATGGTGATGTGCGGCCACACGAAGCCGACGATGCCCGCACCGATCCATATGACGCCGAAGACGATCAGCGGCCAGCGTTGGCGCGCTGCCCGCAAGCCACCGATGAGCTCGAACAGGCCGCCGGCGATGAAGAACCCACTGGCCAAGTAGACGATGGCGTAGACGCTGGCATGCCGGTAGCTGATCACGAAGAAGCCGAAGATCATGGCGATGATGCCGGCGGCCAGGTACCAGCCCCACATCTTCTCGAGTTGCGTGCTGACGACATCGCCGACCGCGATCTCGTCGTCAGTGAGTACATCAGTCATGACAGCCCCCTAGGCGAGTTAGAGCACACACGGGTGTGTCGCCGCAGCGTATCGCCGCGCCTAGGTCGACGAGCGGATACAGGACCGCAGCGCGTCGACGGCGCGGCTGCCCCACGATCCGCCCACCTCGGCCCAGCGGGCCGGGTGATGGAGCACGTCGTCGGCCTCGGCCCACAACTCGTCCTCGACCGGCTTGAGCGTCTCGCGGAGGCCCGGCAGCGCAGCGGGGTCGGCCTCGACCAGCTGCCGCAGGGCGTCGGCGGCGTGCCACAGGTCCTCGCCCGAGAGCTCGAAGGGGACGAACGGCGGTGGGCCGGCGGCCGTGCGCGGGAAGGCGGGCACGTAGATGCTGGTGCACGGGCTCCCCGCCGCCACGAAGACGCGCAACGGCGCCCCCTCGGCCAGGTCGGGCGGCAGCTCGGCGATCATGGAGGCGGCGGTGACGCTCAGGTCACGGACGTGCATGCAGACGGTGACGCCGCTGTAGTCCGCGCCCACACGGCTCGGTGGCTCGTGGACCGGACCGTCGGTGCCGGGCGTGCCCCAGGGTCCGGTCCCGTGATCGCGCAGATGGGCAGCGGTGGCGGCCGATGTCAGCCCGCCAGAACTGGTGGAGGCGAGGAAACGGCGGCTGGCCGCCAGGCGGACATCGGCATTGGCCGTGTCCTGCGCCGCGTCGCGGAACCGGTCGAAGTCGTCGCCCGCCGCGAGGGCGGCGGAGGCCCGCGTCCATTCGGTGCCGAGGGTGATCCGGTTGGAGATGGCCACGCCCGCGGGGAACGGTGCGACGGCGTAGTCCGAGCCCGCCGTCTCGAGCACGAACGCCTGCGACGGGTCGGCGACGAGGAAGGAGGAGTCGTAGGCCTCCTGGTGGGCCGCGTCGGCGATGCCGCCCTGCCCGCATGTCTCGAGGAGCCCCGCGATCACATCGACCGCCTCGGCCGCAGTGTGGGCGCGCTCGAGCCCGAGGCGGACCAGGTCCATGCCGATCAGGGCCGGCTTCGCCGACGTTGCGTCGTGTGTCGTCCCGACACGTTCGTTCCCGATGGCGACGCCGTGCTCGTTGACCCCGTGCTCGGCCCCCCACAGCCAGGTGGGGCAGGAGAGGAGCGCGGCGTGCGCGCCGGTGTCACCGAGAGAGAGGTACTGCGTGCGCAGCGTGCACCCCGCCGAGGCCCGGCGACCGAACGGCCAGGCGATCTGGACTTCTCCGGGCGGGCGATCGGAGTTCTTGGCAAACACCATGCCGCGGGGACCGGGGCCACAGAGCGTGTCGCACATGGTCGCAGTGTAGGGAGGGTGGATAGGGTGGCTGTTCGTGGAACCACGCGCTGTCCTCACGGCTGACGAGATCGACCTCTCCGCGACCGAGTTCTGGGCCCGGCCCTGGGACGAGCGGGAGGGCGCCTTCCAGACGCTCCGGCGTGAGCGCCCGATGCCGTTCTACGAAGAGCCCGAGATCCCCGAGGCGCTCAGCTACGTCATCCCGAGGGGGAAGGGCTACTACGCGCTGACGCGCCACGCCCACATTGCGGAGGCCAGTCGGCACCCGGAGATCTTCCAGTCCGGGCGCGGCGCCACCTCCATCATCGACATGCCCGAGGAGATGCTGGACTTCTTCGGCTCCATGATCAACATGGACAACCCGCGGCATGCCCGCCTGCGGCGCATTGTGTCCGCCGCGTTCAACCCGCGCATGATCAAGTCGATCGAGGATCGCATCGAGCTGGTGGCCGACGATGTCATCGACCGCGTGGCGGACAAGGGTGGCTGCGACTTCGTGGTCGACGTGGCGGCCCGCCTCCCCCTCGAGATCATCTGCGACATGATGGGCATCTCCGCCGCCGACTACGACACCGTGTTCAACGCGTCGAACGTGATCCTCTCGGCCGGCGACACCGAGTACGTGACACCGGGCGAGGACCCGATGGTCGCCTTCATGAACGCCGCGCAACAGCTCAACCTGCTGATGACGGACCTGGCCACCTACCGCCGGGAACACCCGACCGAGGACGTCACCTCGGCCCTCGTCAACACCAACGTCGACGGCGAGGCGCTCACCGACACCGAGGTGGCTGCCTTCTTCATCCTGCTCGTGGTGGCCGGCAACGAGACGACCCGCAATGCCATCAGCCACGGCTTGCTGGCCATGACCACCTACCCGGATCAGCGGGCGCTCTGGCAGGCGGACCCGGCGGGCATCGCCGCCACCGGCGTCGACGAAATCGTGCGCTGGGGCTCCCCCGTCATCTGGATGCGGCGCACCGTGGCGGCCGACACCGTGCTCGGCGACATCGAGCTAGTCGAGGGCGACAAGGTGATCATGTTCTACAACTCGGCCAACCGGGACGAGGACGTCTTCGGCGACCCCTTCACGTTCGACGTCCGGCGCGACCCCAACCCCCATATCGGGTTCGGCGCGGCGGGGCCGCACTTCTGCCTCGGGGCCCATCTGGCCCGCCAGGAAATCGACGTCATGTTCCGCCACCTGTTCGAGCGGCTGCCTGACATTGAGGCCGTGGGCGAGCCGGACCGGCTCTTGTCGCCGTTCATCAACGGCATCAAGCACCTCGACTGCCGCTTCACACCGGCGCCGGCGCGCTGAAGCTGCGGCGCGCCGGAGCCGTGCGCTCTCAGCTCCCCTTGTACTCGAGGAAGGCCTCCAAGGCGCGTGGCCCCCACACGAGGCCGGGGCCGCCGTTCATGGTGATGCTCACGCCGATCATCTCGGCGACCTCTTCCGTCGTGGCGCCCAGGCGCGCCAGGTTCCGGCCGTGGGCGGCGATGCACCCGTCGCACTCGCGGGTGATGGAGATGGAAAGGGCGATGAGCTCCTTGGTCTTGATGTCGAGGGCTCCCTCGACATAGGCCGCGTCGTGGAGTGCGCCGTAGCCCGCCATGACGTCGGGGATGGCCTCTGTGAGCGCGTGATACGACTCGCGCAGATCGGCCTGGACCTGATGGAAGTGTGCAAGTGCCATGCCAAATGCTGGCACGCCGGCGCGGTCAGCCGTTGCCGGCGGAACTCCTCGGCCCCTTGTTGCGGACCTCCTCCACGGCGGACATGGCGTCGCGCAACTCGCGGATCCACTCGGCCTCGTGCTGGGCCACCAGGCGGACGCACCAGGCCAGAGCCTCGCTGCGGCTGCGCGCCACGCCGGCGTCGATCAACGTATCGAGGGCCTGGCGGTCGTCCATGCGCAGCCGGGTCATGACCGGCACCCCCGCCGTCGTGAAGAGGACGCGGGAGCCCCCGCAGGCGGCACCCCAGGACACGGAGCGGCGGAACGCGGGCTGGGCCTCGTCGGCGATGCGGATGCGAGCGCCGCGGGTCTCTTCGCGGAACCCGCCTATGCGGGCCTGCTCGGCGACCCGCACCTCGTCCTCGCCTGCACCCTCGGGGAGCTGGGGCGGGGCGAGCGTCCCGACCACCTGGATCTCGTCACCGTCGAT